>OGCI01000053.1_pt1 | contig 131389 bp, 120 predicted proteins | sample 1570021 | NCBI WGS metagenome assembly OGCI01 (sample SAMN06264664, study PRJEB24512) | hot springs metagenome | isolation source: Hot spring water | place: South Africa: Tshipise | collected 2015-06-21 | reverse complement strand
GCTCAACTATTATTATATATTTTCATAAACATTTTCACGGGTGATTGTCAATTTTATTCTTCTTAAGAGTCTTGGCGACATGCAAATTTGCGTTAAACCTCAAAATGGTTTAAGTAGAAGATGCTTCGAGAGCTTACGGGGTCAAGGTGGTCTGATTGCTGAGAGTCTGCCTGATAAGCGACATTCATGGAAACCTTCAGGCGCTTGAGTCAGTTGTCAAGGCGGTTGATGACTGCGATGAGTGGTGGTGCGCGGGAGATATTGTAGGTTACGGTCCTTACCCAAATGAATGCGTGGTTATCGCCCGGGATCTCGGCACGAAGTGCGTCGCCGGAAATCATGATCTTGCCTCCATCGGAAAGATAGGGCTAAAAGATTTTAATGACATCGCGCGGTTCGCTTGTGAGTGGACGTCGGCGCGGCTTACCGCCGAATCAAAAGATTATCTCCGTTCGTTACCTCTGATTCGGGAGATCAGAAATGAAACTGGTCTATACCACGGCAGTTTCAGGGACCCCATTTGGGAATACATCATGGACCCATACCAGGCGGTCAGGAATTTTCATGATTGCGATTTCCCGATCTCCTATATAGGTCATTCGCACGTGCCGATGGTTTTCGCACTACGAGATGATGGAGAGCTTTGGGCAACTATTCCAGATGACGGATTTCAACTTACTTTTGAGGTTGGGACCCGCTACATTGTTAACGTTGGAAGTGTGGGTCAGCCACGTGACGGTGACCCGAGGGCTTGTTTCGTTATATACGATATGGAGAGCAGGACCATTAAGTTCAACCGTGTGGAATATTCAATAGAAAAAGTACAAAACAAAATGATGGAGGTGGGTCTTCCCGAGTATCTTTCCGCCCGGCTATCTTTCGGAAGATAGGCTTAATTCATGGGATCACCTTATTTTTTGGGAATACAGTAAGCCTTTGCTGTCGTTATATATTGTATATTTTTTCATAAAGGAAATTTGGAAAATCTTGTAAAGCGTTAATTGGACAGGAATTAAAGAAGATCATAGGAGACAGCCGGTGATAAAAGAAAAGCTAAAAGCCAGTATAGAGCGTGCCAAGCCAATTTTTGCATGCTTGATTGTTTCATTGCTGATTTTCATCATTTGCGGCTGCGATGGAGGAAACACGGGCAGAGAAGAAAGCAGGCCAGAGAAAGTTTCAGCTTTCCAGGCGGTTGAATATACCGGACTGGCGGCTCGAAAATGGCAAGAAAAGAATTGGGTCATTATTGTTCGGGATGGTGACCCCGAAGGCGTAAGTCATGACGGGCGCGCGAGAATCTGGGAAGTCTATTATTTCTCCCCGAGACCCGAGATAAACAGTCAGATGCTTGTCATATACAACAGAGGAGATGTTTGGCCGAACAAGCCCATAAGAAACAGAGGCGGAGAGGACGGGCGTGACATTTACAGAAAGAACAAGCCGACACGATTCAGGGTTGATTCTGGCGAAGCCTACAGCGTGGCATACAGGAACGGGGGAGCGGAATTCGAGAAGAACCATCCGGATATGAAGACAAGCGTGATATTGAGGTGCAAAGCAGACTATGAGGCTGTTGGTGAGGACATGCCCGCTAAAGATTACAAGTGGATCTGGACGGTCGTGTTCAAAGAAGTCGGAGGCGCCGGCAAGGGCCTAAAAGTTTTGGTTGATGGGATGACCGGGGATTATATAAGCAAATCCACCGAGTGAGCGCTGCGGAAAGTCGGGTTGCCAGATATCATGTTTTAGTCGAAAAAATTATAATATTCTTCTATTTGTGGTCTAGTTTTGTCTGTTTTCTCGGCTCGAGGAAATAATGCTGGAGGTTTACGCATGGGAAAGAGTAGAAGTCTTTTCACGTCAGAGTCCGTGACTGAAGGTCACCCGGATAAAATCGCCGACCAGATAAGCGACGCGATTCTGGATGCGATTATCGCCGATGATACAAAGGCAAGGGTAGCATGTGAAACTCTTGTGACAACCGGACTTGTCGTAATATGCGGAGAGATAACCACTGATACTTATGTCGATATGAGGAAGATAATAAGGGACACGTTGCATACTATTGGCTATGACAAACCGGCATACGGTTTTGATTTCGAAACCTGTGGGGTGATGATTTCTATCGACGAGCAATCCCAGGACATCGCCATTGGCGTGAACACATCTCTCGAGCAGAGGACCGGCGCGATAAACAGCAATGATTACGACTCGATCGGTGCCGGCGATCAGGGGATGATGTTCGGATACGCATGCACCGAGACCGAAGAATTGATGCCTCTGCCAATAATGCTTGCGCATAAGCTTGCCAGGCGACTTGCCGATGTAAGAAAAGCGGGGGTTATTCCTTATTTGAGACCGGACGGTAAAACGCAGGTAACCGTTGAGTATGAAGACGACAGACCGGTGAGAGTGAAAACAGTGGTTATATCCGCACAGCACGATGAGGGTGTTGACATAATCGGGTTGATGAAACCTGATCTCGAGGAGCACGTCCTGCGCCCCATGATTCCTCCCGAGTTTCTCGATGATAAGATAGAGTTCCTTGTCAACCCAACGGGAAAATTCGTAACTGGCGGTCCGCTCGGTGACACTGGACTGACGGGCAGGAAAATTATCGTTGATACATATGGAGGAATGGCAAGGCACGGTGGTGGATGTTTCTCTGGAAAGGACCCGACAAAGGTAGATCGTTCCGGCTCATACGTGGCAAGATATATCGCAAAGAATGTGGTGGCGGCTGGACTTGCCGATAAGTTTGAAGTACAGGTCGCCTACGTAATAGGCAAAGCTCGACCAGTTTCGTTGTGCTGCAACGCCTTCGGTACCGAAAAAGTCCCGCTTGAGACTATTGAAGAGCTTATAAAAGCGCACTTTGACCTTAGGCCCGCGGCGATCATAAAACATCTAAATCTTCTGAGACCCATATACAAAAAGACTGCCGTTTACGGCCATTTCGGGCGGACCGAGGAAGGGTTTACTTGGGAAAGAACCGATAAGGCTGCGCTACTCAGGAAAGAAGCAGGGCTTTGAGAGGAGAATATCTTGCTTCCAATGAGGAAAATCGGGGACCCTGTCTTAAGGGAAAAATGCAAAGATGTACAAGAGATTGACGCTGGTGTCAGGCGTTTGATAAGGGATATGGAAGAAACCATGATAGCAGCGGGAGGCAGAGGACTTGCTGCATCTCAGGTGGGGGTTTTAAAGAATTTGTTTGTTTACGATAGCGGGCATGGAATAAGATGCGTGATCAACCCCGAGATTGTGGAGGCTGAAGGTGAGGAGAAAAGCGAGGAAGGGTGCTTGAGTATTCCTGGGGTCGTTGTTAACGTGAACAGAGCTAAAAGGATAAAAGTCAAATGCAAGACCCACACAGGCTATTCGATCGTGATGGAACCGGGCGGCTTTCTCTCCAGGGTGTTTCAGCACGAATACGACCACCTCAACGGGGTATTGATTATCGACAGATGTGATGCCGAAGAGCGGAGAAGAGCTTTTGCTCTTCTTGAGGAAATAGATATGGCGAAGAAGAGTTTGATTTCGTAAAGGTCGGGTTTCTTCTTGAAAGCGATTTTTTTTGGCAGCGGCGACTTTGCGGTAAAACCTCTTCAGAGATTACTACATGATAATCACCATGAAGTTCTTGCGGTGGTTGGAAAGCCTGACCGACCCGCAGGAAGAGGCTTGAAGCTTTCCTCGACTCCTGTTGTGGAATTTGCGAGGAAGAGCGGTCTGAAAGTTTTCCAACCCTACAATCTCAATCCCCAGGACTTAGAGGAAATGCTCAAGCTCGACTGGAACGTTGCCGTTGTCGCCGAGTACGGGGAGATAATACCGCCGTGGCTGCTGGGTTTTGAAAACCGAATTTTTATAAACGTGCACCCATCACTCCTACCAAGGCTCAGGGGTCCCGCCCCGGTAGAGAGGGCTATCATTAAGGGTTTCACGCTTACAGGCGTGACCACGATTTTGATGAGCGAGAGGGTCGATGCCGGGGGTGTTCTGTTGCGAGCTGAAGAGCCCATATATGAGCGCGATACAACGGGCACGCTAAGGGAAAGACTCTCCCAGGTGGCATCGCGCCTCGTGATTGAAACGCTTGATGGTGTAGAGTCAAACAAACTGAAGCCCATCCCACAAGTGGAAGACCAGGCAAGCTACGCCCCCGCAATAACCGCCGATGAGGCAAATATAGATTGGAGCGCGCCAGCTGAAAACATTGACAGGCTTGTGAGGGCTTTGGACCCTGATATTGGCGCCTACACCTATTTTCGTGGCAGAAGGATTAAGATATGGTCGGTTCTCCCAACTGATGTTGTTGAGCAAGATGAGCCGGGGACAATCATAGACATGGGTCGCCAGGGGGTCTTTGTCAACACTGGCACATACTGTCTTCTAATCTTAAGCCTTCAACCTGAAGGAAAGCAGAAGATGACCGCTGTCGAATTTGCTCGCGGTCAGCGGACAAGAACGGGAGAGCAGTTCACGCGCAAACCTTAAGGCTCGAGCCTTATGAAGAAAGAACCTTCCGATGAGATAAAAGCGAGAAAAACAGCACTCAAAATCCTCACCGAATATGAAAGAAGGGACGCCTTCCTCAACTTACTTCTCGAGGCCGCTTTGTCCTCCGAGGATTTGGAAAGAAGAGAAAGGTCCTATGTAACCGAATTGGTACTCGGTACGGTAAGGATGAAAAAAGCGCTCGATTTCGCGATCGAATGCTTTACGGATAGGAAAATTGGTAGAATAGAGCGAACAGTTGCTTGGCTTCTCAGGATGGCTGCATATCAGTGCCTTTTCATGAATGTTCCGGATTACGCGGTTTGCGACACATCCGTAGAAATTGCCAAATCACTTTGCGGTCAAAGGGTTGTCTCATTCGTCAACGCCGTTTTAAGGGCTCTCATCAGAGAAAAAGATTCTATCAATTGGCCCGATCCCTCTAAGGATTTAATAAAAGCCATCGCAGTAAGACATTCTCATCCTGAATGGGTTGTTAAGATGTGGCTGGAAGAGCTGGGAAGGGAGAAAGCGGAGAGCTTATGCGCGGCTAACAACCAGCCCAAACCGGTGTCAATAAGGGTAAATAACCTAAAGACAAAATTTAAGGATTTAAGAGATGCGCTTTTCGGGAAAGGAATCTCTTTGGAAGAAGCGCATTACGCGCCGGAATGCTTGTTGTTGCGAAGAACCGGTACCCTTTCAGACCTAACCGAGTACAGAGAGGGGCTTTTCACCGTACAGGACGAAGCCTCAATGCTTGTTACCCACGCTCTTTCCGTTGAGCCGGGTATGAGAGTACTTGACGTTTGTGCCGCTCCTGGAGGCAAAGCCACGCACATAGCACAAATAATGCAAAATCGCGGTCGGATTCTGGCGCTCGATATAAACAAGTCCAGAATTCAGAGTTTGATTACCTTAAGCCGCAGGCTTGGGATTGACATCATTGAAACTATGGTTCTCGATTCGAGAAATGCCGCCAAAGTGATTCATGAGAAATTCGATAGAGTGCTTGTCGATGTGCCCTGCAGCGGGCTCGGGACGCTGGCGAGGAAGCCGGATGCGAGATGGAGAAGGAGCCCTGATGATATACCGAGGCTTTCAAGGCTTCAAATCGAGATTCTCACCAGCGCGTCCGAACTCGTGAGAAGAGAGGGGATACTCGTTTATTCGGCATGCACCATATCCAGAAGGGAAACCAAGGATATAATTCACGCATTTTTGAGCACCGCGCAGGGTTTCGAGGTCGAAGACATTGGTCTGACGGGCGGCCTCAATGCTGAAGGGGGCTACATTCAGCTATTTCCCGATGTACACGGCTGCGACGGGATGTACATCGCAAGGCTGAAAAAACTGCGTTAGGTTTTGTGTCGCCTGTTTCGGGAATATATGGGATTTAAGATTTATGTTTCCGTTTAGGAAATAGAGTTTTTAGAAGTTTATGGGGAGTGGTGCTCATGCGCTCAGATGATTTTGTAAGATTGGCTGTTGACTGGCTGAAGGAAAGGGTAAGCTCATCTAACGCTAAAGGATTACTCTTCGGTTTGAGCGGCGGTCTTGATTCTGCCGTGGTGGCGCTGCTTTCAAAAAAAGCGTTTCCGCTGAATTCGCTTGGAGTTATCATGCCGATTGAGAGCAGGCTTGAGGATATCGAGGATGCCCGCAAATTGGCCCAAGAGCTGAATCTTAAGACCGTCGAAATAGACCTAAATCAAGTTTACCAGGCTTTCAAGGCAGCGCTCCCGCGTGGTTCTCAGCTTGCCTATGCTAACATAAAACCGAGGATCAGGATGACCGTCCTCTATTATCTTGCCAACGATCTCGGTTATCTCGTGGTAGGCACCGGCAATAAGAGTGAAATTTCGGTTGGGTATTTCACCAAACATGGTGACGGTGGCGCTGATCTGTTTCCTTTGGCTGGGATCTACAAAACGGACCTGCTCAAAATGGCGGCCGACATGGGTATCCCTGAGAGGATATTGAGCAAACGCCCAAGCGCTGGCTTGTGGGAGAAACAAACAGACGAGGGTGAAATGGGCATAACATATGAAGAGCTCGACACGTGCCTGAAGTTTATAGAGAAAGGAGAGAACCCCCCTTTTAAAGAGGAAGTGGTTAAAAAGGTAAAGCGCATGATTGAAATGAGTTCTCACAAAAGACAGCCCGCTCCCAGACTTGAAATCCCCTACCCGTCAATTTAGGGGGTATGAGTTGATACGGATTGCTTTCAACGATGACGGATCGGAATACGCATGGCAGCTCAGGCAGGAACTTGAGAGAAAAGACGTCTATATTCAAGAGTTCAGAACCTCCGATGAAATTTTCCAGGTGATCGGTGAGACCATCCGCTTAATCCTCGTTGTAAATCCGACGCTAAGGCTTGTTAAGGGATGTTTGAATGCGCTTGCGAAAGCGGGAGGTGAAATGAGAAAAGTCCCGCTCATTGCCGGCTTTTCGGCGCCGTTGGAAGTGCCGGACGATGAGATTTTTGCTGTTGTGGACGATTTCGTGGTACAGCCCGCAAAGGTAGAAGAAATTATTTTGAGAGCGGATGCGCACAGGAGAAAAATTTATGGGCGCGGCCAAGTTATTCAAAGAGAAAACCTCCTTATCAACGTTGATAACCACCAGGTCTTCCTTGATGGCAAACCGCTCGATTTTACCTATAAGGAGTTTGAGCTTCTGAAAACTCTTGCGGAAAATCCGGGGAGGGTTTACAGAAGAGAGGAGCTTTTACAGATGATTTGGGGGGAGGACTATTATGGTGGCACAAGGACAGTAGATGTCCATATAAGGAGGGTAAGGGCTAAGATCGAAGTGAACAGAAAATTCGTTGAGACTGTTCACGCCGTTGGTTATCGATTTGTTCAAATAGATTGAGCCTGATGTTTGAAACAAGAGGTCACGAAACATTTTCTTAACATATTGCGGTTAGAATAACAAAAAATTCTTGTTTTGATGGAGGTAAACGGGGTATGAGCGCTACCGAGAAAGACAGGCAATATGTTCTTGAGGCGGTAAGGGAGCATGACGTCAAGTTCATTAGGCTGTGGTTCACCGACATTTTGGGTTTCTTGAAGAGTTTTGCTATTACCCGTGAGGAGCTTGAGGAAGCACTCGAAAGCGGTATGGGCTTTGATGGTTCGAGCATACAGGGTTTCGCGCGCATAGACGAAAGCGACATGATTGCTCAACCTGACCCTTCGACCTTTGTTATTCTGCCTTGGAGACCCACCGGAACCAGCGCCGTTGCGAGAATGTTCTGCGATATTCTCGAACCTGACAGAACGCCCCATGTTGGAGATCCCAGATTTGTGCTGAAGAGAAACCTGGAGAAAGCAAAAAAGCTCGGCTACACGTTCTACGTTGGGCCCGAACTGGAGTATTACTATTTCGAGTCATCCGAACCTCCGCCTCGGCCGCTTGACAGGGGTGGCTATTTCGATCTCACCCCGCTGGATGTGGCAAGCGACCTGAGGCGCGAGACGGTACTCACTTTGGAGGAGATGGGCATAGGTGTGGAATACAGTCATCACGAGGTAGGTCCCAGCCAGCATGAGATAGATCTGAGATACACTGACGCTCTCACCATGGCTGATAACGCGATGACATACAGGCTTGTCGTCAAAGAGATTGCCATGAAGCATAATGTGCACGCCACATTTATGCCAAAGCCGCTCCCAAACGAGAACGGCAGTGGAATGCATACCCATATGTCGCTTTTCCGGGGAGAGAAAAACGCCTTCTTCGATCCGAATGATAAGTACCATCTATCCAGTGAGGCAAAATCCTTTATCGCTGGCTTACTGAAGTACGCTCCTGAGATATGTTTGGTAACCAATCAGTGGGTAAACTCCTACAAGAGGCTTGTCCCCGGGTATGAGGCGCCGGTCTATCTTTCCTGGGCGACTCGAAACAGGTCAGACCTCATAAGAGTGCCAGCTTACAAGCCCGGAAAGGAGAGCGCGACCAGAATAGAGCTTCGTTCCCCCGATCCGGCTTGCAATCCTTACCTGGCTTTCGCTGCCATGCTTGCCGCAGGATTGAAAGGTATAGAGGAAGGTCTCGATCCGGGGGAACCCGTTGAAAGAAATGTATATGAGATGAGCGAGGAAGAAAGGCTCGAGCGCGGAATAGGGAGTCTGCCGGCGGACCTGTGGGAAGCGATAAGAATAGCCGAGCGGAGCGAGCTCTTGCGGGAGTGTCTGGGGGACCACGTTTTTGAGATTCTGATCAGGGATAAGAAGATCGAATGGGAGAAATACAGGTCCGTGGTGACCACGTATGAACTCGAAACCAACCTGCCGGTTCTTTGAGTGGAGTTCAGGCTTCTGTAGCCATTCTTTACAAACTCACTGCTGGATTATTTCAGTAGTGAAACTTTATACTCAAACAAAGCAAAATGAAGAAATTCAGAGTGCTATGGTAGTCGGTGGTAAGATTGAACACCGGGGTAGCTGATGCTAAAATGCGCGTTGTTTGGCGAGGGGAATTGAGGTGGAAACGAAAAAACGGTGAAAAAATTTGTTTTCTTCTGGGGTTGCGTTATACCGACGAGGTTTCCGTTTATTGAGAAATCGACGCGCCTTGTCTTAGAGGATCTCGGGATTCAATATGAGGAAATCGAAGGGTTTACATGCTGTCCGGAGAAGTTCCTCGTCGAGACGATATCAGAAGAGGCGTGGTACCTGACAGCGGCGAGGAATCTTGCCTTGGCGGAGAGGGGAAACTGCGACGTTCTGGTCGCTTGCAATGGTTGTTATTCGACTTTCCGTCAGGCTATTAGCGTTTTCTCGTCAAATAGCAAACTCAGGGCGGATGTCCAGGAGTCTCTGAGAAAAATCGGTCTCGAATACAATTTCAAATCACGGGTCGTACATATAGTAGAAGTTCTTTACAACTCGATCGGAACAGACCTCATCGGGAGAAAGACCGTAAGACCCCTTCGGGGTATGAAGTTCGGGGTACACTACGGTTGTCAGATCCTCAAACCTTTCCCGATCGTGAGGTTTGACGACTCTCTGCAACCCGAAAAACTCGACAAGCTTGTTGAGTGTCTGGGGGGCGTAAGCCTTAACTACAACGCGAAAACTCTTTGCTGCGGGGAGTCGCTTGCCAGGTCTGGAAATCCTGAAGAATCCATATCGACCGCTCGAACCAAACTCCTTGAACTCGACCAACTTGGCGCTGATGCCCTGGTCGTCATATGTCCCGCCTGCTTCATGCAGTTCGATACCCAACAGGCGGTGATCAAGAAGTTCAAGGAGGATTTGCATATCCCGGTATTCTTTTATACCGAATTGCTCGCGCTTGCTTTGGGTCATGAGCCTGAGGAGCTCGGTCTTGATATGCACAGGGTGAACGTTCAGAGGTTTTTCAACAAGTGGTCTGAACTGGATAGGGTCAGCGAGTCCATCCCGGAGTGCTTTGACGAGAAAGCGATGAGAACTTGTGTGGAGTGCGAGTCGTGCGCAAACGATTGTCCGGTAACCCAGGTTGATGAGGATTATAAGCCCCACGATATTTTAAGGGGGATACTCGACGGACGAATAGATGAGGTTTTGTCAGGAAAGGAAATATGGAAATGTCTTGAGTGTGGAACCTGCGCGGAACTTTGCCCGAATAACTTTGGGATGGTAAAGGTGCTGAAAGAAGCCAAAAGGCTTGCCATAGAGAAGGGATTCAGTCCCCAGGAAATAGAGCAGGGCATGGAGCTTTTCAGGAAAACTGGGATGCTTGGCAGGGCGAGACCAAGAATCAGGGAGAAACTCGGTCTTAAGCCCATTTCGGATAACAAAGCAAACGAGATTAACGAGGTGTTGGGGAAATTTGCCAAAAAGGTGATTGAGCTTGGAGAAGATCGGGAAATATAAAGAGTGGAAACCGGATTTATGGAGGGTCCCGTCAGCCTGTGGGCTTTCGGGATTTATAAACCGTGACGGAGGACTCGTCAGCGGTGAAGTTATCATCGACTCGATGAGAGTGATGAATGAGCGCGGAAACGGTCTTGGCGGGGGGTTTGCGGGATATGGTATCTATCCCGAGTATGCTGACTATTACGCGATTCACATAATGTTCGAATCTCAAGAGGGCAAGCATGCGTGTGAGAAATTGCTCGAGGATAACGTCGTCCTTGAAAAGATGGAGGAAATACCGAAAGAGACGAGCGAAAGGATTACAGACCCCCCGATACTTTGGAGATATTTTTGCAAGCCCAGAGTGGAAAAAATACTTGAATGCGGAAAATCAGAGGACGATTTCATCGTTGACCTTGTAATGAGCATAAACACATCCGTCCCTGGGTCATTCGTTTTTTCGAGCGGCAAGAACATGGGCGTTTTCAAAGCGGTTGGATTTGCCGAAGACGTTGGTGAGTTTTATCGTCTTGGTGACTACAGGGGTCATGCATGGATCGGTCACACGAGATTTCCAACCAATACGCCAGGTTGGTGGGGTGGGGCGCATCCGTTTAACATACTTGACTGGAGCGTAGTTCACAATGGGGAAATATCTTCTTACGGCACGAATAAAAGGTACCTGGAGATGTTCGGCTATAAATGCACATTGCTTACGGACACGGAGGTAATGGCGTATCTATTCGATTTACTCATACGAAAGCACAGGCTTCCCATAGAAATAGCCTGCGCTGTAATGGCAGCGCCTTTCTGGAAGGATATGGATTCAGCGGGTGAGGAGGAGCGGAGGTTGTACGAGTCTCTCCGAGCGGTTTACGGCGGAGCGTTAGTGAACGGACCGTTCGCGGTAATTGTGGGCTTCTCCCGCGGAATAATAGGGCTGAACGATCGGATTAAGCTGCGTCCACTTGTGGCGGCCGAGAAGGATGAGTATCTCTACATTTCAAGCGAAGAGGCGGCGATTAGAGAGATCTGTCCGAAGCCAGACAGAGTCTGGGCACCCAGAGCGGGAAAACCGGTGATTGGAATGTTGAAGGATGGTGTTTGATGCCTGATAGATTTCTGCCCAGCGAATTTATTGTAAACGTGGACCATCAGCGGTGCAGGCGCTGCAAGAGATGCATACTAAATTGCGGATTTGGAGTGTTTGATTTTCAGAACATGACCACCGCGGATTCATCCAAATGCGTCGCCTGCCACAGGTGCGTGGTGTTTTGTCCTGAAGAAGCCATAACGATTACCAGAAATCCCCTCGCTTTCAGGGAACACGCTTCTTGGGACGTTGGGTTGAGAAAGGCTATTTGGAAGCAAGCCCAGAGTCCAGGAATGATTCTTACCGGAATGGGTAACGACAAACCATGGCTTAATATATTCGACCATCTACTCATAGACGCGTGCCAGGTGACTAATCCTTCAATCGACCCGCTTCGCGAGCCTATGGAACTTCGGACATACCTCGGCAGGAAGCCCGCCAGACTGGAAATCGAATACGATTCGCAGGGGAAACCGGTTTTAAGAGGCGCGGTTGAGAATAACATAATGATTAACGTTCCCATCATATTCAGCGGGATGTCCTACGGGTCAATAAGCCTGAACGCCCAGAGAGCGATAGCGATTGCCGCCGAACGCCTTGGAACTCTTATGAACACGGGGGAAGGCGGGCTCCACGAGGAGTTGTACCCATACGCCAATCACATAATAGTGCAGTGCGCCTCCGGGCGGTTTGGGGTCCATTCAAAGTATTTGAATGCCGGGGTTGCGGTGGAAATTAAGATAGGACAGGGCGCAAAACCTGGGATCGGAGGACACCTGCCCGGTGAAAAAATTGGGCGTGAAGTCTCGGGAACGAGGATGATTCCACAGGGAACTGACGCTTTAAGTCCTGCTCCTCATCATGATATCTACTCCATAGAAGACTTAAGACAGCTTATATACGCCTTGAAGGAAGCAACAGGTTACAAGCCCGTTTCGGTCAAGATCGCCACTGTACATAACGTTGCCGCCATCGCAAGCGGTATAGCGAGAGCCGGCGCGGATATGATCTATCTTGACGGATTCCGCGGCGGAACGGGGGCAAGTCCCGCAATTGTAAGGGATCATGTTGGAATTCCGATAGAGATCGCGATTGCGGTCGTCGACGAGCAATTGAGAAGTGAGGGGATAAGGAACATGGTCTCCATAATAGCCGCGGGCGGAATTCGCTCTAGCGCCGACGTGGTTAAAGCGATAGCTTTGGGTGCTGACGCCGTGGCGATTGGTACGGCCGCGCTTGTAGCCATGGGTTGTCGCCTGTGCCAGAAATGCTATACCGGTAATTGCTCATGGGGCATAGCCACACAAAGACCCGAACTCACCTCCAGGCTCGATCCCGATTGGGGCGCTGAAAGACTTGTCAACCTGGTCAATTCCTGGAGCCTTGAGGTGAAGGAAGTGCTTGGAGCGCTTGGAATAAACGCAATAGAAAGCCTGAGAGGAAACAGGGACAGGCTGCGTTCCCTCGGTCTTGATCCAGCCACTAACGAGGTTCTAGGTGTCAGACCTGCTGGGATGTAGCCTGGCACGGTAGTTATACTTGTGAAAAGGGGATATGAGGATTTAGACGATAGGGAGGGCTGAGAGAAGATTGGATGGAGTTAGGCAAGCATCCCGGAGCGAGGAGGAAGTGAAGGTCGCTGAACTGGACGCGCGGGGAATTCATTACAAGGAGCTTAACGAGAAGATAAGGTCGCTTATAGAAAGCGGTTATGAAGAAATAGTGTTGAACGGCGTGAACGGTCAACGCTACATAGGAGATGGTCTTGTCCATAACGTAAGAATCGTGATAAACGGTGTGCCGGGCAACGATTTGGGGGCATTTATGGACGGTCCCCGAATAGTAGTCAACGATAACGCTCAGGACGGTGTCGGCAATACGATGAACAGCGGGGTAATCGTTGTCAGGGGGCATGCGGGGGATGTCATCGGATACGGAATGAGAAGCGGAAAAATATTTATCAGGGATGACGTTGGGTACAGAACCGGGATACATATGAAATCCTACAGGGAGCAGGTCCCTGTAATTGTGGTGGGTGGACGTGCCGGGGATTTTCTTGGAGAGTACATGGCCGGCGGTATCATTGTGGTACTGGGACTCAGTTCGGACTCAAAAGACCTGGTGGGGCATTACACGGGAACCGGAATGCACGGTGGGGTTATCTACCTTGCCGAAGAAATCGATGAATCCAAACTTGGGAGCGAGGTCAGGATATTCCAGGCGGATAAGACCGATATAGAGAGGTTGAACGCTTTGCTTGCCGAGTTTTCGGATTTGACGGGTTTGGATGTCTCGAAAGTTGACCCGCGCTCATTTGTCAAGCTTCTTCCAGTTTCTCACAGACCTTACGGCAATATGTATGTTTATTGATGGATTAAATGGTCAATATAAGGAACGTTTGTCAAATGTATTTCCTATGATGGAGGTCGATAGTTGCCGAGAGCCGTGAAACTTGCCCCCTCCATACTGAACGCGGATTTCTCCAACCTTTACAGAGAGATAAAAGCTGTCGAAAAATATTCGGATCTAATTCACCTCGACATTATGGACGGTCACTACGTTCCTAACATTACCTTCGGCCCTATAGTTGTTAAGGCGATAAGAAAGATTACAGATCTCCCCCTTGAATGCCATCTGATGATTTACAATCTTCCCGAATGGGTCGAGGAATTTGTTGAGGCAGGGGCTGACAGAATATCATTCCACCTGGGCGCCTGCAGGGATTGCGAGGGGCTTATCCGCACGATAAGAGCGATTGGCGCATCTCCAGGAATCGCCATAAGTCCGGTAGTCCCTGTTTTCGAGGCGGATTGCTATCTGCCGATTGTGGATTTTGTGGTAGTCATGTGCGTTTATCCCGGTTTCGGGGGGCAAGAGCTTATTCCGGAGGTGCTCGAGAGAGTCAGCGCCATAAAAAGAAAGGCGGCCTCGCTTGGCACCCGCGTAGAGGTTGAGGTTGACGGCGGCGTCAAGACAGAAAATCTAAGGCAGGTCGTCAGTGAGGGCACGGATACGGTCGTGGTGGGTTCCTCCATTTTCTCTTCCTCAGATGTTGAGGCCGCGGCGAAGAAAATAAGAGAAATGCTTAATGATGCCGCGTCATGTTCGCCGGAGGTTTGACACCCAGAATCGAGAAATGACTCTACGGACGTGATTTATCAATTTTTGGAAGGCTTTTTAAAAAAGCAAACCTTTGAGACTACAGCCCTTTTTCTTCTTTGAACTTCGTTGCCTTTTCTTTCAATCTCGCACCCTGAGCTCTAAGGTTATCGAGTTCTTTTGAAAGGTCTTCGGCGGTTTTAGCAATGGAGGAGGAGTCAACCGCTTTTCCGGACTTGAGGCTTTGCGAGGCTGCGGATAGCTGATCAAAGAGGTCGCTTATAGTTTTGGTAATCGCTACCGCGTTATCGAGGATTTCTTCCTGGATTTCAGCGTATTTCTTGTAATCCGGGTCGTCTTCTGAACTGGCAATTCTTTCAATTTCCTGCCGCGCGTCCTTTACGTTAGAGATAATGTTTTCCGTATTCTCTTTGAGGCTGGTGTACATCTCCTCAACAAGCGTAATGGTGAGCTGCGTTCCCGCTTTCAATGAGGAGGCGAAGTCTTGGATTTCCTGTGAAATATCCTTTGTTGTCTCATCGATCTTGGTAATCACCTCATTGGCTTTATCGAAAAGACCCTTCGGTTTTTCCTTCTTTTTGCACCCGACCAAAGTGAGAGATGAAAAAAGAAGCGCCGTCAATACTGCTGAAGCTACCAACCTGATTAAGAACTTATTCAATTGTATCCCCCCTCAGCTCGCGAGATCCGCATAGATAAGCCTAATCTCTATTATGTTATATTTTTACTTAAAACTATACAACAGAATGATGCTATTCGGGTTGTGTGGGCTTACGCCCTCTGTTAGCATTAATAAATGAGAAATTGAATAATGTCTTCGGGACAGGGTGGAATTCCCTACCGGCGGTATAGCCCGCGAGCTTGATACGAGCAGACCCGGTGCAAGTCCGGGGCCGACGGTGAAAGTCCGGATGGGAGAAGACGTCTGGGTTAGAAATGTGCGCGCCGGCGAATTCTCCCGGTGCGTTTTGATTTCATTGGAAAGTGGTCGTATGGAGTTCGTGTTACCTGGCGACAAATTGATACACGAGATGAAGGCTCCAGAGCCAAAGACTGACGATGAACGCTATATGCTGCGCGCGCTTGAGATTGCCGAAAGAGGGAGGGGGAGGACAAGTCCCAATCCTCTCGTAGGGGCAGTGATTGTCAAGGATGGGGAAATTGTCGGAGAGGGATATCATGCATATGCTGGGGGTCCTCATGCCGAGATATCCGCTCTCGAAGAGGCGGGTCCAAAGGCTCGGGATTCGGTGCTTTACGTGACTCTCGAGCCTTGCAATCACTACGGAAAAACTCCCCCGTGCGCTCGGAGGATTGTCGAGGAGCGCGTCCGGAGAGTTATTTACGCGACTGAGGACACTAACCCGGACGTGAAGGGCGGGGGAGCCGAGTTTTTGCGCAAAGCTAGAGTTGAAGTCCTGCGCGGTCCATATTCGCAGATCGCGAAAAGACAAAATGAGTCCTACTTCAAATCGGTGGTAACGGGTATCCCTTTCGTAACGCTTAAGATGGGGTTGAGCCTCGACGGCAAAGTGGCTACTTGGGCTGGAAAATCCAAGTGGATCACATCAGACGAATCCAGGCGGGAAGTTCAACGAATGAGGGCGGCAAGCGACGCCGTAGTAGTGGGCATCGGCACGGTTCTGTCTGATGACCCGCTGTTGATACCCAGGACAGATGACGCCCCCGCTAAGAAACCTCTGCGGGTGATTGTTGACAGCAACTGCAGGATTCCCCCCTCAAGCAAGGTTTTAAATCAGGGTGATGCTCCCACTGTGGTGGCAGTTACGGAGTTATCGCCCCCAAAGCGCACGCGGGAAATAGAAAAACGAGGGGCAGAAATAATTTACGCGGGCGTCGGGGAAAAGGTTGATTTAAAAGCACTTCTTGGAGCGCTCGCTTCGAGGGGAGTTAGAAGCGTTCTTCTTGAGGGCGGTCCGACGCTGGCATCAAGTTTCCTGAAGGAACGGCTAATAGATAAGATAGTTTTTTTCACCGCGCCGATCGTATTGGGGGGTAGAAAGGCGTTGGGTCCGTTTGAGGGTGAGGGTGCGAAAGAAATTGAAGACGCTTACAGGTTTCGCATTGATACCGTTGCCGCTTCCGGTAATGACCTGAAATTGATTGCTTATTATGAAAACGTGGGGTGATTTCTGTGTTTACCGGTTTGATTGAGGAAATCGGAACCGTAAAGAGATCCACAGTCTCGAACGCAGGTTCGGGTTTTCTTGTCGTGCAAGCAGCAAAGATACTCGATGGTTTAAGAATAGGGGACTCTATTTCTATATCCGGGGCGTGTCAAACGGTGATAGATAAAGATGCAACCACTCTTACCGTGGAGGTAATGCCTGAGACCACAAGAAGGACAACGCTCGGAACGTTTAGAACGGGCGATCAGGTCAATCTGGAAAGAGCGATAGCCGCCGGAGACAGGTTTGGAGGTCATATTGTCAATGGCCACGTGGATTGCGTTGGAACGGTTTTAAGAAGAGCTGTGGAAGGGAACGCGGTTATCCTTACGATAGGGTACGACGCTGATTTTAGCCGCTACGTTGCTTTTAAAGGCTCGGTCGCGGTTGATGGGGTGAGCCTGACCGTGGCATCCGCGGCGGAGAATGAATTTAGCGTTTCTCTGGTTCAACATACTCTTTCCAACACGACCTTGAAAGAGGCGCGAGCGGGTACTCGTGTAAATATTGAGTTTGACATCATTGCCAAGTACGTTGAGGCTCTTTTAAACGGAGCTCGGCTTACAGAAATGAAGGAGAAAAATCTCATCGATAAACTTATGTCGCTTGAGGAAGATAGTCATGCCGAAGGCCTTTGAAAGGAGGAATATAGATGCCTTTCAACACTATAGAAGAAGCGATTGAGGAGCTGAAACAGGGACGAGTGATAATCGTAGTTGACGATGAAGACCGCGAAAACGAGGGGGATTTTGTGTGTTCGGCGCAGATGGTGACCCCGGAAATCATAAATTTCATGAGCAAGTATGGGAGGGGTCTTATATGTATGCCATGTGTGGGTAGCAGGCTCGACGAACTCGAAATACCGGCAATGGTTGAGCACAATACGAGCGCCCATGGAACCGCGTTCACTGTTTCGATTGGCGCGAAAGGAAAGATAACAACGGGGATTTCAGCGTACGATCGGGCCGCGACCATCCAGGCGGTGATCAATCCGGAGACAAAGCCGGAGGACATATCCAAGCCCGGTCACGTTTTCCCGCTACGCGCGAGGGACGGAGGTGTTCTCGTTAGAGCTGGACACACCGAAGCTGCGGTCGATCTGGCAAGACTCGCGGGACACTTTCCGGCAGGGGTTATCTGCGAAATCATGAACGAGGATGGAACAATGGCTCGTGTTCCTCAACTTGAAAAGATCGGTGAGAAATTTAACCTTAAAATGATAACCGTGGCTGACTTAATAAAGTACAGAATCAAGAAGGAGAAGCTGATAAAAAGGGTCTCAGAGACAAGCCTTCCAACGATTTACGGTGGGTTCAAGGTCATCGGATATCAGAGTCTCGTTGACGGCTCAAACCATGTGGCTCTTGTGAAAGGGGAGGTGTCGGGCAAAAAAGATGTGCTCGTAAGGGTGCATTCTGAATGTCTAACTGGAGACGTTTTCGGTTCACTCAGATGCGATTGCGGTCAACAGCTCGCCATGGCTCTTTCAAAAATCCAACAGGAAGGGGAAGGCGTTTTGCTTTACATGATAGGTCACGAGGGGCGCGGAATCGGGCTAATTCACAAGTTGAGGGCTTACCAACTTCAAGACGAGGGACTGGACACCGTTGAAGCGAATATCGAACTCGGATTTCCCCCGGATGCGAGGGATTATGGCACCGGGGCTCAGATTTTGAGAGACCTTGGCATCACTTCAATGCGGCTTTTGACAAATAATCCCGCCAAGAGGGTTGGTCTTGAGGGATATGGTCTTTCCGTTACGGAAAGAATACCTCTTCAAGTTGCGCCCTGCGAGGAAAACATAAAATACCTGCAGACAAAGAAGGAGAAGTTGAATCATATGATAGAACTTGCGATTGAGCAAGAGAAAGGTTAGGGGATGCCGAGGCGCATCGCGTTAGTGAATGACGGGAGGAAGAGATGAGAACTTTTGAGGGAAATCTTGTCGGTAGAGAACTTTGCTTTGGCATAGTGGTTAGCCGGTTCAATGAGATCATCAGCAAGAATCTCCTGGCTGGAGCGCTCGATTCATTGAAAAGGCACGATGTTAACGATGAGAATATCGAGGTAGCCTGGGTTCCCGGGTCATTTGAGATACCACTTGTAGCCAAGAAGATGGCGGAGACAAAAAAATATGACGCGATTATTTGCCTGGGGGCTGTGATCAGAGGAAACACCCCGCATTTCGAATACGTCGCCTCGGAAGTGTCAAAGGGGATTGCGAGGGTTTCCCTGGAAAGCGGTATACCTGTTACTTTTGGGATAATTACGGCTGACACTTTGGAACAGGCTATTGACAGAGCGGGAGCTAAAGCGGGTAACAAGGGATGGCAGGCCGCTCTCTCCGCGATAGAGATGGCGAATCTCATAAAAGGTATAGAAAAATAAGCGTTACGATTTGAAGGAGGCAGGGCTGGAAATCCGATGAGCGACAGGGTTTTTGACTCGCCGGAGCAGTTCGCCGAATGGATTCTTCGCACCAAGCGGGTTGATTTCTGGAAAAAATTCAAAGCGCTTCTCGGGGGAAGAAGCATTTCAAATTTTTTTCATGTGGGCGCGGCAAAAAGAATTTTGTTTTCCTATATAGACGGTTTGCGCCAATCCCTCCGAAACGGAGATAGCGCAGACCTGCTTGCTCGACAGACTTACGAGAGTTACAAAAGCGCAAAAGCTTTCAAACCAGCTTCTGATGTCGCGGAGTTGCCCTTATATGTACGTACCGCTTTTCTTGAGTTAGTTTGGGAATGCGCTGATGCAAAGCAGATACACCCCCAGATGGCTATAGAAGCTGTCATTGCGGTTAGCGATCTTATCGACAGGACAATTGAAGTGAGAGTTAAAAGCGCTTTGCAGGCCAAAGATGAGGAAATCGCTTTATTTCACGCGTCACAGGAAGAAATCGATGCGTTTCCGGATGAAATCTCTGCAACTGTTGACATAGATAACTTGTTAAAAAGAGCGATTGACAAATACGCTCTTATGGTTAATGCGGGAAGTTGTGCGATATTCAAAAGGGACCAGTCTTTGGGCAATTACGTCAATTTGTCATCCAATTTCAACTATGAAAGCCTTTTCGGAGATGAGCCGCTTAAGATAGACCCAGAGGTTGATGTTGAGATCATAAAGCATGGCAAGCCCATTGTCATAGACGGGTACAAGAGGTCGCTCCCTTTAATAACCTCGTATATGAGGAAAACGAAAGCAAAAAGCTTGTTGCTTTTACCGTTAAGGGTGAGAAAGAAATGTACAGGTCTCGTGGCGATTTCACCTCCTGAAGATATCATCAGGTTCAGCGGAGATGAAGTAAGTTTGGCTGCGCGATTCACCAACAGGCTTGCCGTCGCCATGGAAAACACAAATCTTTATCTATCCCAACAGAGGAAATTCCGGGAGGCGATGGCTTTATCTGAAGTCCTCAGGCTTGTTTCCGCGCCCCTCGAGGCCGATGTGCTTTGCTCGAGGCTTGCTCATATAGCGGCCGATTTCTCTGGAGGCGGGTTGAGTGCAGTATATACGCTAACTAAGGAGCATGGGCTCTTGTCGTGCATCGCGCATCACGGTACCATAAACGGACTGGACCCGGAAAGGGTCATTTCTAAAGTGGTCTTACCAGAGAATATGTCGGAGGCAGATTATCACTCAGTTTTTATTCGCAAAGAGGCCGCGATTTGTGATCCGGAGGCATGCCCTTTTATCTCATCGGAATTTTCAAGGGAGGGTCTGGTTAATTCCGTGTTTGTGGTGCCTTTGGCGGCAAGGGACTACGTGATAGGCGCTCTTGTGATTTTCTACGATGGCGAATCGAAACGCGTCGAGCCAGACGAGATCAGGCTGATAACGGCGATTGCCAAGCAGGCGGGGGTCGCTCTGAAAAACGCAGCTCTTTACGAGGACCTTGAGATGAGTTACTTCGCAACCGTAAAAGCGCTCGCCAGAGCCATTGAGGTTCAAGACCCCTATACTTACGGCCACAGCGAGAGAGTCACGGAATACGCAACGGCAATTGCAAAAAAAATGGGAGTTTCCGAACACGATCTTAGAAACATAAGGTTTGCCGCGGTGCTTCATGACATCGGGAAGATAGGTATTCCAGAAAGGATACTCAACAAAAGAGAAGCTCTGAACCACGACGAGAAGTTTTCTATAACCACTCACCCTCTCATTGGTGATTCTATTATTGAACCGGTGGGTTTCTTGAGGGAATCAGGGAAGATAATGATCCACCATCATGAACGCTTTGACGGAGGGGGATACCCTTTTGGGATCAAAGGCAAAGATATTCCGCTTGGGTCAAGGATTCTGGCTGTTGCTGATGCTTTCGAGGCGATGCTTTCGGACAGGCCTTACAGAAGTGCGATGGAGATTTCCGAGGTAATCAAGGAACTTGAGCGCAACGCGGGCAAACAGTTCGACCCTGATGTGGTCAATGCGCTTAGAACTCTTATTGAAGAAGGCGATATATTACAAACTGAGCTCTTTCCCGGAGACACAAGCAGTTCGTCATAGGATACGGACTTTTCATAAATCTTATTGATTACAAGGGAAAGGATCGCTATACTTTCAGAAACAAATATAAAAAGGATTAAAAGAAGGGGCATGATGCTGCTCCTCACCCTGCGGTGTGTTGATTCATCTTGCGCTACCAGCAGGGTTTGGTTAAAGGGGTGGCGATCTGCCGCCCGATTTTTTTGAACTGGGGGTGCAAGGAGGTCAGAAATTACAGGGAATCTTAGAATAAACGAGATGATAAAGACCCCGATGGTGCGCTTGGTTTCAAGCGACGGGAAGCAGCTTGGCATTGTTCCGATAGAAGAAGCACAGAGGAGGGCTCTTGATGAGGACCTCGATCTTGTTGAGGTCGCTCCCAACGCGAACCCTCCGGTATGCAAGATAATGGATTACGGCAAGTATTGTTACGAACTTGAGCAGAAGGAAAAGGCAGCTCGGAAGAAACAGAACATAATAGTGGTAAAAGAAATAAAGATGAGGCCAAAAATCGATGTACACGATTATGAGACAAAAAAGAAACATATCATTAGGTTTATCAATCACGGGGACAGGGTAAAAGTTACCATCATGTTCAGGGGACGCGAAATGACGCACACCGAGCTCGGGTTTGAATTGCTTAATAAATTGATATCTGACCTAAAGGATATAGCAACCGTAGAGTCCCAGCCAAAACTTGACGGCAGAAACATGACAGCGGTTTTGATTCCCGTGTCGCACAAACAGAAGAAGGAGTGATTAGGATTGCCCAAGATGCGAACTCACCGTGGCGCGGCAAAAAGGTTTTCCGTGACCGGTTCTGGAAGGTTAAGAAGGAAAAAGGCTTACAACAGCCATCTGTTCACTCACAAAACCTCAAAGAGAAAGCGAAGTCTTGAGAAAATGGAAGATGTGGCCGCCTCCGACGCAAAGATTGTGAGGAGGCTGCTCGGGGTCGGGTCCAAGAAATGATCACGGTTTGACGTGCCCGGTTTTGATAAGTAGCCTGAAAGGACTGATATAGATGCCGAGAACAAAGAACAGCCCGGTTACAAGAAGTCGAAGAAAAAAGATATTGAAAATGGCTAAGGGTTACCGAGGCTCAAAGAGCAGGAGTTTTCGTCCCGCGAATGAACAGCTCCTTCATTCTCTCTCATATTCTTATAGGGACAGAAAAGCGAGGAAGGGTGATTTCAGAAGGTTGTGGATTGCGAGAATCAATGCGGCCGCTCGCGAAAACGGGATGTCCTATAACGCGTTTATAAGCGGTTTGAAGAATGCCGGAGTAAGAGTTGACCGCAAGATCCTCGCAGATCTCGCCTCTAATGATCCCGAGAGTTTCAGGGAACTTGTTAAGGTTGCCTCGCGGGGAAACGACAAGGAAACCGACAAATGAGAGATTGTTGACGTTTGTGTAATACTTTCGCCGTAACGGATTGGTTTCTATTACACGAAGCAAGCTGGAGGCAGTGGAAACGGATTATACAGAAGGCAAACACTCAGGCATAAAGGTCAATCAGATCTCAAGTAGGAAAAATACACTCATAAAAGACATAAGGCGTCTGGAAAGGCGATCCTATCGTGATAGAGATCGCCTTTTTGTAGTTGAAGGATTCAATGCCCTTTCCGAAGCGGTTAGTTTCGGTCTTGATATCAAGACTTTAGTTTTTGTTCCGGAACGCAGGGAAGAGGTCTTTGTGTTACTTTCAGGTTCTGCAATAAGGGCTGAACTCTTTGAGGTGAGTCGAGATCTGATGGACTGTATTTCTGATGTTGATAACTCGCAAGGCGTTCTGGGTGTTATGAGCTACCTTGACTATCCGCCCGAGCAAGTACTCGAGCGCAGTTCGTCAATGGTACTCATAGCCGACCGCGTGAGCGATCCGGGAAATCTCGGCGCGCTGATCAGAGTGGCCGACGCGTCGGGAGCCGATTCTTTCATTGCATCTGAGGGTTCATGTGATATCTACAACAGAAAAGTCGTGAGATCCACTGCCGGGTCCATTTTCCATCTGCCAGTGGTGAGAAATGCCGATCTGTCCCGCGTGTTGGATGTGGCCAGATCACAGGGTTTCAAGGTTTACGGTCTTGACCCGAGGGGTGGGAAGAACTACCTCGATGCGGATTTAACGAAGCCTTTCGCGATTGTTGTGGGTAATGAGGCATTTGGCATAACCCCTGAGCTCAGAGGCAAGCTCGATGAGATACTCAGCATCGAGATGCCCGGAAAAACCGAGTCTTTGAATGTCGCTTGCTCGGCGTCGGTGGTGCTTTTTGAGGCAATAAGACAGAGGCGAGGAGTGTTTGCGGGGAAGAATGGAACAACTTGAAAAGCTCAAAAGAATAGCTCAAGGAAAAGATGAACTTGAGGAAGCGTTGAACCGCGCTCTGGACATTATCGAGGCCTGCGATGACATTGAAAGTATCGGTAAAGCGCGGATATCAGTACTTGGAAAGAAAGGAATAATAGCCCGCGTTTTCAAAAAAATCAAGGATGCACCGGAGGACGAGCGCCCGATTCTCGGCCAGTTCGGGAATCTGTTGAAGAGGGTTGCCGAAGAAGAGCTTGACTTGAAGGAAAAGTGGTTAAAAGCGGCACTCCAGGAAAAAAAGCTGAGCGAAATGGCTATAGATGTGACTCTGCCCGGCAGGGGAAGATCTCTTGGAAGACGTCACATTCTAAGCATTACAATTAGCGAAATCACGTCAATTTTCATAAGTCTTGGGTACCGAGTGGTTTACGGACCAGAAGTTGAGCTTGATTACTATAATTTTGAGGCGTTAAACACTCCAGCTTATCATCCAGCGAGGTCCTTGCAGGACACGTTCTACCTTAAGAGGAAAGACCCGATTAAAGATAGCAGGGAAGACGTTCTTCTTCGCACTCACACCTCCCCGGTTCAGGTACGCGTTATGGAATCAACTAAACCACCTCTTTACGTAATCAGTCCGGGGAAGGCTTACAGAAGGGATGAGATAGATGCCACTCACTCCGCAGTGTTTCACCAGGTCGAAGGGTTTGCGGTTGACAGGCATATAAGCATGGGTGATCTCAAGGGCACTCTCGAGGCTTTCGCTAAAAAGTTATTCGGGGAGGAAAGAAAAGTTAGGTTCAGGCCGCACTTCTTTCCATTCACCGAGCCGAGCGCTGAGGTGGACGTGTCGTGCTTCGCTTGCGATACCGCCGGGTGTTCCCTGTGTAAGGGAGTGGGATGGCTTGAAATCATGGGTTGCGGCATGATCGACCCTAACGTTTTCTCGTATGTCGGTTATGACCCGGAGGAATACCAGGGTTTCGCCTTCGGTATGGGTGTAGAGAGAATAGCCATGATGAAGCATGGAATAGATGACATGCGGCTTTTTTATGAAAACGATGTGAGGTTTTTACGTCAATTTCATATTTAGGGGTTCAAGTTGAGAGTATCACTCGAGTGGCTAAGAGACTATGTGAGTTTCGATGTGGAGCCGGAGAAGCTGGCGGAAATGCTTTCCATGTCTGGGACCTCTGTTGAAAGAATCGTTTATCAGAGAATCCCGGTCTCCGGAGTAGTGGTGGCAAGGGTCGTTGAAGTGTTGCCTCACCCGAATGCCGACAATCTCAAGGTAGCGAAGGTGGATGACGGCGAGCAGTTAAGGGAAATAGTTTGTGGAGCCTCCAATCTAAGAGAAGGCATGTTAAGCGCGCTAGCTCTTCCAGGAGCAGAAATCAAGGGGTTCGAGGGACGCATAGAGAGCGCGAATATTCGGGGGGTTAAAAGCGAGGGGATTCTTTTAAGTCCCGCAGAACTCGGTCTTAGCGAGGACACGTCGGGCATTGCCGAGATGGACAGGAAAACCCATCCCGGTGCCCGGATAGAAGATGTTGTTCCTTTTTCCGACACTGTTTTTGAGGTTGAGGTTACTCCGAACCGTCCAGACTGCATGTCCGTAGTTGGAATAGCAAGAGAAATCGCAGCCCTGCTGGATGTTGATCTTGTCCTGCCTGCTTCAGTATTTGAGGAAACTGGACCCCCCTTAGGAAGCCTGGTCAAAATCAAGGTCCATGACACGGAGGGTTGTCCACGTTATACGGCGCGTGCGCTCACAGGCGTTGAGATCATACCGTCCCCCCTATGGATGCAGAGGAGAATAAGCGCTTGCGGTTTGAGGCCTATAAACAACGTCGTCGATGTTACCAACTATGTATTACTGGAAATCGGACAACCGCTACATGCTTTTGACCTCGACAGAATTGGGGAGAAAAAAATTATCGTCAGAAAAGCGCGAGACGGCGAGACGATAACCACTCTGGATGGAGTCGAAAGACAACTCGATTCGCAGACCGTTGTGATCGCTGATGCGGAAAAGCCAATCGCGATGGCTGGTGTGATGGGTGGGGAGAATACGGAAGTTGGTCCGAGCACAAAAGACGTGGTGATTGAATCGGCACATTTCAACCCGACATCCATATTTCTCACGTCAAAGAGGCTCGGCATAAGAACCGAGGCTTCAAGCCGGTTTGAAAGGGGGACCGACCCTGAGGGCACCGCTTTTGCTGCGAGGAGGGCCGCGTTTTTAATGAGAGAAATTTCGGGCGGTGAAATTGCCCGGAGTGAAATAGACATCATCGCGCGAGCATGGCAACAGTCTGGGATAAGCCTGAGAAGCAAGAAGGTAAATCAGGTTCTCGGTATAAGCGTCCCGCCTGAAAGAACTCGGAGAATTCTCGAAAGGCTCGGAGCGGAGGTTTCCGGAGGCGAAGACATGAGCGTAAAGGTACCTTCATTCAGAAGGGACCTTGAGCGTGAAATTGACCTGATTGAAGAAATAGCAAGAGTGTACGGCTACGAAAGAATTGAGGAGACACTTCCCCCGGGCGGTGGGATAGCGTCAGGACTGACGAAAACACAGACTATCACCGAGATGCTTCTTGACGCGCTTTGCGCTCAGGGTTTAACCGAAGTCATAACGTACAGTTTCATGCGTAACTCTGACCTTGATCTTTTGGGGATTCCCACGAATCACCTTATGAGAAAAGTCCCGCTACTGCTTAACCCACTTTCGGAAACCGGTGAAGCGATACGCACCACACTTCTTCCAGGCATTTTAAGAATTGCCCAGATTAATCAATCGAGAGGCAATAAAGATCTTGCTATGTTTGAGAAGGGAAGAGTTTTCTATCTAAGCTATGGAGGTCCGTTTGTCGAGGAAAAAGATGCCCTCGGCCTGTTTCTTTGCGGTAACGCCGTTCGTTCGTCCTGGATCGAGGAAGACCGACCTTACGATTTCTTCGATATGAAAGGGTTAATAGAGAATTCATTCGAATACATCGGGATTCGAGAAATCAATTTCGAGGAGGGGGCATTTCCGTGGCTATTGTCGGGGCGATCCGCTTCTGTGCGTGTTTACGGCAAAGAGGTAGGATATGCGGGCCAGATTCGTCCGGAGATAAGCGAACATTTCGACCTTGACGGTGAAATTTACGTTGCCGAGATGTTGATTGATTGGCTCCATGAGATACGCGGGGGTCCCGTTCAGTACAAAGATGTCGGAAGGTTTCCGGGCGTTAAGCTCGACATCGCCGTTCTCTTAGATAAATCCGTTAAGGCAGGAAAGGTGCTTTCTGCGATTTATGAGTCTGGAGCGGCACATCTTCGCAGCGTGAGACTGTTCGATGTATATGAGGCCGAACAGATCCCGGATGGAAAGAAAAGCCTTGCCTTTTCGCTGGAGTTCGCCTCGGTCGAGAAGACTCTAACGGAAGATGAGGCTTTCGTGGAACTCGAGAAGATCATAGGAGTTCTTCAAAGAGAGTTCGGTGCCGCGCTAAGAGGAAAGAAACCTGAAGCGGGTGAATGAATTTGAGGTTCGGGATTCTGGGAGGAACTTTTGACCCGATTCACATCGGTCACCTGATAATAGCCGAGGAGGCAAGGCACAGGTATGATCTTGAAAAAGTTATCTTCGTTCCGGCTTTTGTTTCTCCTCTTAAAGCTGAAATTGAGTGCAGTTCTCCTTCCCATAGATTGAAAATGGTCGAACTTGCAATTGAGAAAAACGACCATTTTTCAGTCTCGAACACGGAGATAGAAAGGGGCGGCATCTCTTACACCATAGACACGCTAAGAGAGACCCGGGAAATCTACGGTAAAGACGCTGAACTGTTTTTCATAGTAGGCGCGGATGCAGTGAGGGAGATGCTGAAATGGAAGGACCCGGAAATGATTTTGTCCGAATGCACGATAGTGGCTGTCTCAAGACCCGGATTCCCTCTAGATCATTTGGAGGATTTTATACCCAAGCGATCGAGTGATGGGAAACCGGGGACCGAGCGCGTGGTGATAATGGAAATTCCCAGTATCGGCATATCATCGAGTGACATTAGACAGCGAGTGGCTACCGGAAGACCATTCCGCTATATGGTTCCGGAAGCAGTGTGGTCTTACATAATGCAAACAGGTCTTTACAGATGATTAAGCTAAAGATTCTCAAGGGGAATCTTTTCCTCAATGGCTGCTCATATTATGTGAGATAAAGGTTGAAATGCAGGAGTACACAGGTTACAGGACAAAACAGCGACGCAAAAAACAAAGGAAAAAGAAGAGGCTGATTCGCCTGCTTATAGGCGCTTTCCTGGTGGTGGTGATGTTAGCTCTGCTCGGTTGGGCGTTTGATATACATCCTTTCGACAAAGGTATCAATGCGATTTCTTCTGCTTTGAGAGGCGTTAGGAGGAGCATTTCAGGCCTGTTCAAGATAGGTAGGAGGAATAAGCCGTTCGAGTTTCTGCCGGAGGGAAAGAAGACGGCCAACTACCTTGTCGCTGTGACCAAATTCGTGGGAGGGAAGCGCTTATTGCCAACTCTCGTTCTTATCTCCTACGACTCGAGGGATAAATCCGCAAGCGTCATCTACTTCCCGTCTTATCTCGAGGTGGATGTTCCCGGAGCGGGAGAAGAAGTCGTCTCAAATCTTGTTGAGACTGACGGGGGAAGAATGGGGATGTGCATTGCCGCCGTATCAAATCTCATGGGTGTTGATATTGACCGGTTCCTGCTTCTTTCTGACCTGGATTTAAGGAAGATTCTCGCGAGGCTGAATGACCAATATGAAATCAAAGTGGAGAAAAGCATGAAAATAGACGATAAGAGTCTAAAAGTAAAAGCTGTTATTAAGCCGGGTCTGCAAAAGATGAGCCCCGATAAGCTTACCGCATACCTCACGTACTGCGATGAGGGACAAGAACGGTCTCTGATCCAAAGGCAGACCGATTTTTTGCCGGAATTTCTTGGGATTTCGAGTAAATCGCAAATTTTCAACAAAGCTCTGGAGATAGTCAAAAGCGTAATTGAGAGGATTGAGACCGACGCCAAAACGAAGGAGATAGCGGGCTTCTGGCAAAATCTATCTCTTGTGAAAGATACGAAGCTTGCGCAGGTGTCTGTTCCTGAGAAGAGGGTCTCCATCGAGGATACTGTAATTCACATACTTGACAGAAAAGAGATTAACGATTTCAGAGAAAAGTATGTAAAGAGCGATTACTCGCTAGCGGGAAGATTCAGAATCGAGATATTGAACGGATGCCGTGAGCCAGGCATAGGTCTTGACGTAATCTCGAGGATAAGTACCGAAAGATTCAGTGTGGTAAACAGCGGAAACGCTGATAATTTTGATTACACTGAAACAATTATCAGGGTTTATTCCCAGGACAAGAAAATATTGGACGCTGCTGAATCTATCAAGAAAGCGATTTCGGTGGGGAAAATAGAGTATACTCCGGGGGCTCAGGACCTGATAGATATCACGGTGGTAGTTGGGAATGACTGTGTCAAAAAGCACAAAAATCCTAAGCTTGGGACAAACGGAGGTTGATGTATTGGTCTCATCAAGAGATCTCGCTGTTGAGGCGGCTCGGGCGGCATATGACAAGAAGGCGGTCGATGTAAGAATATTGGATATGCGGGATACACTGGGAATAACCGATTACTTTGTGATCTGTAGCGGGGCAAATGAAAGACAGGTGCGAAGGATACAGGAGCACATCGAAGAAAAGATGAAAGAAAAGGGCGTTTATCCAGCGCGCAGAGAGGGTGTTCGTTTCGCGAGATGGATTCTTCTTGATTTCATGGACTTTGTTGTTCATATCTTCAGAGAAGAGGAAAGGTTATATTACGATCTGGAACATCTCTGGCAAGATGTAGAAAGGGTTGATTGGCAGGAAAGCGCTTAACGCTCCAACATCCTGTTGTTAGTCAATGTATCACCCTTTCTAATTTTCTGATAATACGTGAATCTTGATTGAGGGGCCGATTTGGTCTATATTTTCATAAAAGCGCTTAATTTAAGGGGCTGTGGCGCAGGGGGAGCGCGCTTCCTTGGCAGGGAAGAGGTCGCGGGTTCAAATCCCGCCAGCTCCACCAGACTAGCTTATAAAAGCTCTCATCTTTCCGTTCCTCTTATATTTAATAAAATAAACATTCCTATTTATGTATAATTAATTCGGTGCCTGAAAATCAGTCCGGCGGATTAACTTGAATTTTCCAGTTTTTCCTGCCGATAAGCAAGCATAATCCTCCTTAAAAGAGGTCAAAATGGACGAGCAGGTGAAGCGAAAGCCCGGCGAAGAGGTAGCCGAACACATTGTTGAGTTACTTCAGGCGCTGTACACGGCGACAAAAACGGTACATATGTATCCCCCTGAAAACCCTGCCGTTCAGAGGGCGATACTTACGGCGTATGACGCTCTGCTTGACCAAATACCTGTGGGCGGGGCTCTCGATTTAAGTTACTTAGAGGACAAAATAATCGTGAACGGAGAGGTGCTGCCAGATCATATACAGAAAAAGGGTATTATCCAATCATTCCATCAGTTGATGAAAGATCGCAGAATAAGCAGCATAACTTTCTGGAGCGGCGTGGATCCTGACGAGATCGGTAAATTTCTTGCTCTCCTGGGGACAAAGGCACCCTCTGTTGCTTTCACTGAAACCCAGGAACTTGATGAACTCATGGAAGAGCAGGGCATACATAGAATAGAGGTCGATGAACAGATTTACGTACCGATTTCCAAACGCGAAAAAGTGGTTGACGCGAAAGCGGTCATTGAGTCGAAAGAGGATATGGCGCTTAAGGTTTTGAAGGACGAGTTCTTTGCCAAGTTCTTGGCGGGAGAGATATCGGCGAAAGGCGAGGACGAAGTGGCAGTCAAGTCGCTCCTGGCTGATCCGGAACGCATGATGGAAGTGGTTTACCATGTTCTTGAGAGCAAGGGATGGGGCGGTGACGTAAGGACTCTTCCGTACCGCGTTGATGAGACGAAGATTATTCTGCAGAGAATGTCCATTCTTGTCGAGCAGGTGGAGGACCCGCTTATAAGGAGCAAGCTTACGCGCGAGATCTCCAAAATCACCGCTCAGGTTGAGGCACCTGAAATCACCGACATTTTGCTTTCGCCGACGGGGCTGGACCTTGATGGCAAAGCGCTGCCCAAGGTAATCATACCGCTACTGGAGGACCAGAAACTCGCTTCCGTTATTGAATCTGCGGTGGCCGAATATCAAAAACTTGAATGGCAGGAAGAGGGCGATGAGTGGCCGACCAAGAAAGCGACAGTTTTGAGGTCTATTCTTGTTGAGGCAAGGGCGGCTGCGGATGGTGAACTTGCCGACAGACTCGAAAGCATAATTCTCGGGGATTCGGCAAGGGACGCAATGTATGAGGACAAAGCAATATCTTTGGGCGAGAGACTTGCCGAAAATCTTATGAGGACTGGCAGGATAGAGCTGTGCGACTTAGCTTTGGGACCCGTTCTGGTGGTTACCGCGAAACATCTATTTGAGGAGAACGAGGATAAACTTGGCGCTCTGGTCCTTGAAAGGGTTGCCGAGAAGTTCAGGAAGCAATCTCCCGATGCTCGTTTGATCGCGGCAAGACAGTTGTGGAATCTCTATAAGTTCCTGCAAAGCAGGGGCAAGGAAGACTACTTTTCTGATCTCTACGATGAGGTCAGAGAAACACTGGCGACCGAAGAGACGCATGTCCAAGTATTTTCAGAGGTTTCGGAGAGATTGGACCAAGCCACATCAAAAGAACAGGACCTCGACAAAGTGGGGAATGTCCTTGCGGCGGACAGAAACGTTGTTGTCTCCGCCAAATCAATTGAGAGACTGATGTCAACAGACACCGGAAAAGTCGTGGAGGCTGTTTTCATGTCCGGCGACCGGGCTGCACAAGAAGCGATAACTAGAGTGCTTCTCGAAATGGAGGATAAGGGAGTTCCCGCTTTGATTAACGCTGCAATGGGAGCGTCTGATGACGAGACCCTTGAGTCAATTGCCGAGTCTCTGGCTCAAATGAACACCGACCCAATACCGCAGATCGCGGTTTGGTTTACGAAGGAAATGGAACCTTTGTCCACAATAAACCTCATCAAGCTTGTTGCAATGATCGGGGATGAAAGTTCAGTTTCGATCTTCAATCCGTTGGTTGTTAGCGAAAACGTTGAAGTAAGACTCGCCGTGATCACTGCCCTCGGGATACTGGGTGGAAAACACGCGCTTCAGATGCTTCTTGCAGAGAGCGCAGACGTTGAGCCGTTGATAAGGGCTACGGCAGTCAGGGAACTCGGCAAGTTCAGGGATTATCTTGCGGTGAGAAGGCTAATGGAGATCATCGACCCGAAGGGCAAAGGTGACTTAATTGAGGATGAGTATGTGCTGATATCGGCTTGCAAGTCCCTTGGTCAATTGAGGGCTAACGTTGCCATACCGGCTCTGGCGAATATAGCGACCGGAAAGGTTAAAAGAGCCGCTCAATCTGAAGAGCTGAGGGCTGCCGCTGTAGTGGCGCTCGGCATGATCGGTACAAACCAGGCGCGAGATACATTGAGATCACTATTGAAAGATAAGAGCCTCCTTGTAAGATCGTCGGCAAGAAAGTCGCTTGAAAAATAGTCATTTCTCTAACAAGCGCGAAGCTTTTTCTTTAATTGACCATCGTTTCGAATTTCCTTTCTTTCAGGCGCTACCGAAGGCAGATAGGTGAAAAAACGCCCATCATCTACGTTAACGGTTTTCCCGTAGAACAACCCGAGAATGTCAGGTGTGGAAATCAGATAGAATAGTAGAAAATTTCTTTTCTTTTAAGGAGGAGGGGGAATGGAAAGGCTAAAGACTCCAGAACGCATGGTTGACAACGGGAAATTCGTTGCCTTTGGAAAGTTTATAGAGCCATTCCGCGAAGTAAACATGCTTGATGCCGATATCAGGATTAGGGGAAAGAAGGTTGGGAATCTTATCAAGAATTTCAGGCTTAAGGAGTGGGAACATTTCGGACTTATTTGTGACGAATACTACTTTGGGATGGTTATTTTTGACGCGAAGTATCTGGGCAATGTCTTTTTCTATGCCTTCAACAGGAAGACGGGCGAATTTTTCGAACACAAAAGAACCTCGGTTGGCATGCCACTTCGTATAGCCAGAGAGTTGTGGCACTCCGAGTGCTATTTTGAGCATTTAGGATTCAGGATGGAGTTTCTAAACAGGCTCGATTCGGGATATCACAGACTCCGAATCGAGATCGCAAAATCATTAGGCAAACCGCAGATCCGTGCCGACGTCAAGGTTTTGGAGGACTTGAGCAAATTTGATCCTCTCATCTCCTTAAGCCCGATAGGAGAAAACAGGGCGCTATATACGCATAAAGCGGCGTGTCCCGCCGAGGGAATCGTGATGATAGGCGACAAAGAAGTGCGACTCAGCGCGGAGAAGGATTTCGGCGTGATGGACGTGCAGAAGACGTATTATCCATATGAGACTTTTTGGAAATGGACAATGTTCGCCTGGAGGGACCCTGATGGAAGATTTATCGCCTTGAACCTCTGCGAGAATTTCATAGAGGAAGACGAAAAATACAATGAGAATTGTTTATGGGTTAACGGAAAGATAGTTCCACTGTCTGCTGCCCGATTCGAGTTTGATAAAGACGACGTGTTGAAAACGTGGAAAATTACCACGACGGGCGGTGAGGTTGATTTGACTTTCAAACCGCTCGGTGAGCGGAAAGGAAAGATAAACCTTGGTCTTGTGATGTCAGATTTCCATCAGCCGTTCGGGGAATTCAGTGGGAAGATGAAGGGTCCTGAAGACGATATAATCCCGGTGGACGGGGCGTTCGGTGTTTGCGAACACCATCTTGCGAGGTTCTGAGACAGTGTGAGGGTTAGAAAGTGTTATGCGTTAAGTGCGGTATCCCGTTATCAGGGGACGAGGAGTTCTGTCCAAACTGCGGAATTAGACTGTGCGACATTTCTTTGATTCCTGACCGCGTAAAGCCCTCAGACGTGTACGAGGGTGGGGAAGCTCACCGGCCCCAAGTAGGTCTCACCGGCGAAGCACCCGTTTCAAGCCCTCGTATCGGGGATTCAAAGGAGATTAAAAGGAAAACAAATGGCTGGGCGATTGCATCACTCATATTCGGGATTGGCGCATTTACTTTCGTTCCTATTTTTGGAGCTATATTCGCCATAACTTTTGCTCTCATTGCAAGAAGGGACATAGAGCGATCCGACGGCTTACAGGGTGGCGGTTATTGCGCTGTTGCGGGTCTTACACTCGGAGTTCTGGGTATTTTGCTTCCATCTGCGCTCCTCGTTCTATTTCTTGCCTGGGGTGTTGTTTTCAGGGACCACGGCGGAGCCGCTAAAGATAATCTAATCGGCGCTGTCGAAGTTGCCCGTATATATTATCTTCAAAACAACAACAGTTTTTCCGGGATGAGGGCAAAAGACCTTCTTGAAATAGACGAAAGTCTCGACATAAGAGATGCTCCCGGACGGTCCCCGGAGGTTGTTTACATAGATGAGGCGAGCAAAAACATAGCGAGGTTGTATTGCTATTCAAGAAAGGGGAAGAAGTACGTGGCCGCAGCCGATGGTGATAGGTGGAGATTCAAGTTTGGCTCTCACGGTGAATCAGGCAAAGAGTGGTTACAGGATTTATGGCATGATTTAAACCCGATGGATTGAAAAAGTAATTCATTGTATTTTTCTCGTTTGGGAGGGTTTAGCCAGACGAAAGAAAAGAGCGGCATGAACCGCTCTTCTTATTGATTTTTAAAATTATAAGCTTGTGATGCTATTTAGTGAGTATTTCCCATGCGCTTTCCTTGTCGAGTTCGATCACGTAGGGAATGCCCGATACCTCCGCGGCTTCCTTTGTAAGAGCCGCGATGTCGTCCCGTGTTATATAACGAAGCGCGAATTTGCGAGCCCCGCACATGAGTTGCCGTAAGCCCTGGGCAATACGCTGGTAGTATGTGTAAAGCCCGATCGCGCCTGGATGTAGCTTTTCAAATTCCGGACCGTATTTCTGTTTCAAGTGAAATCCGGTAATGAATACCTCGTCCATGGTGGTGCCAAATCTTTCGATATAAACGGGCAGGTTACCCTCCATAATTCTTGAGCCAACCGTTTTCCCCACCATGGCGGCGGCGAGGGAACCTCTTGCCATACCAATTGCCTTTACGTAAGGTGCTCCAAGCGCGAGACCCTTAAACATCTGGTCTTCCAGGATGAATCCGCCGGCGAAGGCAAGGTCGGGCACGTACTTACCCTGCTTGGCCAGCCAATCGGTATATTGATAAGCGAGGCTGCAAAGCTCCACCGTGGGGATACCCCATTCGTTCATCATTCTCCAAGGACTCATGCCGGTGCCACCGCCGGCGCCGTCAATCGTCAGAAGGTCGATTCGATTATCAGAGGCGTATCTGATAGCCCGAGCGAGGTCTGATGGACGGTAAGCGCCCGTTTTGAGGAAGACTCTCTTTGCCCCCAGGGCGTGGAGTTTTTCAACTGATTCAGCGAACGACTCTTCCGTAACCATGCCGATTCTTGAGTGCCTTTCAAACTCTTTGATTCCTCCGAGATTGAAACTCTCCACCACTTCGGGATCATCTGGGTCCGGCAGCACTATGTAGCCTTTGCTTTTCATTCTCTTGGCTTTCTCAATTGTCTTGAGCTTAACTTCGCCGCCTATATCTTTTGCTCCCTGACCCCATTTCAATTCCACCGTCTCAATTCCGAGTATGCCTATGACATATTCGGGAACCCCGAGTTTTGTATCCTCCACGTTGAACTGGACTACTACATCCCCGTAACCTTCTACTTGCCAGTCCTTGTATGTTTTGATCCGCCATTCCATGTCCGGGGATTTCTTAACTTTCCCGTTCTCTATGACCGCTTCGTCATCCATACCGCACACATTTTCGCCAACAGTGAGGATAATTCCAGATATCGCTGCTCCGACAGCAAGACCATCCCAGTTTCTCTTCGCTACGTCAGTGGAACCAAGACCGGGAATTATGATCGGCAGTTTGAGTTTTACCGGATTCTTATCCCCGATTTCAGTCTCTAAATCTACGTTTGTGAAGACGGCGTGTTCGCTATCCGCTTCGATGCCGTGCGCTCCGACGGCGCTGCCCATTATGTTGAAATGAGAAAAATCGATGGGGTAATCTTTTTCGGAAGCCGCTGTCATTATTCCGAACGGTTGGGGATAGATGCATTCCGGGCCCCGGATGGCGGACTTGCCGATTTCGCACATCCCAATGCATCCTTCCACACAGGTTGCACACATCCCACTGAATGGACTTACGCTGTCGGGTGTCCTGTTTTTCGACAGCGTCGCGGCTGACCTGTTAATCTTTGCAATCGACATAATCACTCCTCCTTTGTCATTTTGATGGGAAAGGATCGATTTGGACTGTGTCGAGGCATGCGTTGCAGAGCTCGCCAGGTTTTAACGGTCCCTTGCAGGGCAACTCACATACTGGGCATATGTAAAGGCAAGCACCGCACTCCCGACATGCCTCAGGAGTTTTATGGAAAGGCATCGAAACCTCGCGACCGACTCCTCTACCCGAAAACCCGATTGCTCCTCCCTGCATCTGTTCATCGCACATCCTTATGCACAAACCGCAGAGAATGCATCTTCTATCCTCAGGCCTGAATCTGATCTTCGTTACTCCGTATTCAGAGGCAAGGCATTGAAGAAGTCTTGAGTTTGGCGTGGAAGCGAGCATCAACTCAATCAGCATCTTCCTCGCGTTGATTACCCTCGGGGATTTCGTGCGTATCTCGACTCCCTCTTCAACCGGGCACGAACAAGATGCCACAAGCCTTGACTTCTTTCCGCGGATGAGCTCGACAACGCATATCCTGCATGCGCTATAAGGGGATAACCCTTCAACGTAACACAGCGTGGGTATGTCCACGCCGTAATATTTCGCGGCGTCAAGGATAGTCCAGCCCTCTTCCGCTGTTACTGTTTGTCCGTCAAGCACAAAAGTAACCACGCGATCACTCCCTTATCACAGCGTCGTACTGACAGATATCAAAGCAAACGCCGCATTTCTCGCATTTCGCGTTATATATAATGTGCGGCTCTTTTCTCTCTCCCGATATCGCTTCAACCGGGCAGCTCTTCAGGCATTTCATGCAGCCCGTGCATAATCCTGGATCTATCCTGTATGTGATAAGCGCCTTGCAAACGCCGGCTCGGCACTTCTTCAAGTTTATGTGCTCCTCATACTCCTTCCGGAAGTACGTTATGGTTGACAGGACCGGATTAGGAGCTGTTTGACCGAGACCGCAAAGGGACGTGTCACGTACCACTGCAGCAAGCTCTTCAAGCGTATCGAGTTGGTCCATGGTTCCTTTTCCCTGGCAAATATCCCGCACTATCTCCGTCATGTGTTTCAGACCTTCTCGGCACGGGGTGCACTTTCCGCATGATTCGTCTCCCAAGAACTCGAGGAAATACCTTGCTATGTCGACCATGCAGGTATCCTCATCCATCACTATCATGCCGCCTGACCCCATCATGGATCCGACCTCGGTGAGACGGTCAAAATCAACGGGAAGATCGATAAGAGACTCGGGGATACACCCCCCGGAAGGTCCTCCTGTCTGTACAGCTTTAAAGCGCTTATTGTTTGGAATGCCACCACCTATGTCATATATAATTTCGCGAAGGGTTATCCCCATTGGTACCTCTACAAGACCCGTGTTTCGAATCTTCCCGACCAGGGAAAAGATTTTGGTTCCTTTGCTTCCCTCCGTACCAAGACTCGCGAACTTTTGGGCGCCCTCGTTGATTATGATTGGTATGTTTGCCCAGGTCTCCACGTTATTCAGGTTTGTGGGGCGAAGGTACAAACCCCGAACAGCAGTGTGAATGTATTTTTCTCGAGGTTCACCAATTCTGCCCTCTATTGAAGCCATGAGTGCGGTTGACTCGCCGCAAACGAACGCACCGCCACCCTGGCTTATGCCTATGTCGAAACTGAAACCTGACCCGAGTATGTTTTTACCGAGAAATCCTTTCTCACGCGCTTGCTCTATGGCAAAGGTGATTCTCTCCAGCGCAGTTGGATATTCGTGTCTGACATATACATATCCGTTCGTCGCACCAATCGCGTAGGCACCAATGACCATGCCTTCGATTATTTGGTGAGGATTCCCCTCCAAGAGACTTCTGTCCATAAAAGCTCCAGGGTCGCCCTCGTCCGCGTTGCAAAGCACATACTTAACGCCGTCAATGCTCCGAGCGTTACGGCAAGCCCGCCATTTCCTTGCAGCTGGGAAGCCCCCTCCGCCTCTCCCTCTGAGTCCAGCGGCCTCAACCTCATTTATAATCTCCTCGGGACTCATCTCAAACAGCGCTTTGCGGAGGGCACCGTAACCGCCTTTCGCTATGTAGTCGTCGATGGAACAAGAATCAATTTCCAGGTTGTTGGCAAGAACAACCATTTTTTGTTTTTTGTAAAATGGTATTTCTTCCTCGCGCAGGTATTTCTTACCGTCACTGGGGTCTTCATACAGTAGCGGTTCAATGGTTTCATCGTTTACAACAGAGCGTTCCACAATGGAAGGGGCGTCTTTCCGCGAGACTTTGTTGTAGAATATCCCCTCAGGCTTAACGACGACTATCGGACCCCTTTCACAAAAGCCTCTACAACCGGTTCTTCTTACAATAATCTCGCCATCAAGTCCGTGAAGTTTAAGTGCCGCCTCAATCGTGTCCGCGATTTCGAGACTGCCGAGCGCAGCGCAGCCAGGACCGCAGCATATATCGATGCTTTTCGTGCCGTTTGGATACCTCTTTTCTTTTACGAAATGGCGGTACGCTTCCAGCTCTTCTGGAATTGTTATTTTTCCAGTTGGATCAACCGAGATGATTTCTCGTTCTTCTTTATACTTCTCAAGAATAGGGACGACTTTTGAGGCATCCATCTCGCCGTAATACGATCCGTCTACCACCATGATTGGTCCCATCGCGCAAGCGCCGAGACAATTTACAGTCTCCACAGTGAAACGCATGTCCTTGGTCGTTTCACCCGGGTTAACCCCGAGATACCTGCATATCTCCTCGAGAACGCTTGGGGACTTACGCACGTGGCAAGCCGTCCCCATGCATACGGTAATGATATGCCTGCCCTTGGGCTCAATTGAGAACGAGGTATAAAAAGTCGCGACGCCGTAAATGTCCGAGATCGGTATTTTCATGATCTCCGCAACGTATCTCAAAGCTTGTTCCGGGAGATACTTATATTTCTTCTGTATCTCATGGAGAATGGCAGTCAGCCGGCTTCTTTGACCGGCATTTCTGTTGACGACATCGTCAACGAAATCCCTCATGAGTTCGAACTTCATCTGCACCATGTTATTCACTCTCCCTGAAAAAGAAAAAGACGCATTCTAAGACTGCGTCGTCCGTTTTTGCACCCCGTTGTGCGAATATTTTTCCGAAATAATAAAGAAATGGTTCAAATGAGTCAAGGAAAAGAAACCAAATGAAGAGCCTAATGTTTGCGATGAGATTCAGCCTTTCTAAAAAGTGGTTTCCTGTTTATGATTTGATTGACAAAGGCATCCGGGAAAAGTGCGCTCTACGCCCGAGAGAGGAGCGCAATCCCGCGATTTTCACGTCTTCTCTTTTTTTCCAATTTCGTGAGCAAGTATGACGGCTTCCGCTATTTCCCTTATGGGTTTTCTCGTGTCCATGGATTTGCGGCGCATCGCGGTGAAAGCCTCATATCCGCTCATGCCTTTTTCTTCCATGAGGATATCCTTTGCCCTGTCTATGATTCTTCTTGTTTCGAGCTCTTCTTCCATGAGTTTGGTCTTAACAAGAAGCTCCGTGTTCTCAATCGCTATCGCAGCCTGATTAGCCACCGTGACCAGAACCGTTACCTCTTCCTCGGTGAACTCGTGGGGCTCAGAGGTATAGCAGTTTATGACGCCCACAACTCTGCCTTTTATACTCATCGGCATGCTTAATAACGAGCAGAGATTTTCTTTAACTGCGATGTCCTTATTGATGTATCTCGGGTCTTTCTTCACGTCGAGCGAGATAACCGGCTTATTTTTTTTCGCGGCAAGGCCGCTTATGCCCTCACCGAGTTTGACGGGGGGCTTTTTCAGATATGTGTCGCTAACAGCCTGGGTTGCTCTAATTTCGAGTTCTCCAGTGTCACGGTTCAAGAGCATCAGTGAGCAGATATTCGAGCCCATGGCTTTGGCTGTGACTACAACAATGAGGCGTAAAATGTCATCGAGATATGTTTCGGATGTTATCGCTTTACTGATCTTCGAAATAGCCTCGAGTTTGCTGTCTTTCTTTAGGCGAGAGTCACCTGCCATATTAATTCCACCGTAAATCCTTAAAGATTCAGACGTGAAACGTAGTAGAAAACCCAGATAAATTCCTCTATTCTGACCATAAATAAAAACTAAAATATCTCTGGCAGTGATAAGAAACCAAAAACATTACTACCAAAAATATAGCATAAAAGATGATTCTTAGTTGACCTTTTTCACGCTTAGGGATGCGGACCAGCCGCCGCAAAACGATAATAAGGGGAATTTTTCTTTATTATCCATGAGTCACGAATTAGCAGAAATATTTTTAACGACAAGACCTTAAATCGTGACCCTCTTACTTGAGATGACTTTTGGCATTCCGCGTATGAATAGTTCTCCGAGCATTTGCCGGGCTCTTTTTTCCGCAAGACGGGGCAGGGGGGAACCGGCGGCCTCTGAAACAAGTTCATTTATGTGATATACGGGAATCCGCCACGGGGTTAGAAGGTTTCCTATGGAAAAAAGAAGATAGCAGGAGTTGCAGTATACAACTAGTCTGTCAGCGCCAGTTTTCCTGGCCTCTATCAAACGACGGATAATTCCTTTAGCCATGTCTAGTGGGTTATATCTGGCTGCCCCATGTCCGAGACCGCAGCAGAGAGCAAACTCATGATTGTGTTTCATTTCCACGACCGTGGCACCGAGATTTTCGAGAATCGCTCTGGGCCTTGTCTGAAATTCCCGACCCAAAAGCTTAGAGTGGCAGGGATCCTGAACAGTGACCTTTAAACCCTTGAGATATTTTTCAGTGGTAATTTTTCCCGACCTGACATCTTGGAATAGCTTGTCCCCGAAGTAAACGGGTTTAAACGGGAAACGAGCCTGGAAAAGGGACGGAAGGATGTTTGCGAGCATGTTGTAACAGGCCTGACAGTAGCATGTTATTTCCCTTACCCCGATTTGCTCAAATCTACTTTCGAGGAAACGACAGTTATTCCAAACCTTGCTGAGTGCTCCCATCCTGTAGTAAACCTCCCCGCAGCAAATTTCCAAATCACCGAAAATCGCATATTCCTCAAAAATTGGGGAATCAACAAGGAAAGGCATGATTCTGAGGTTGCAGCCTGCGAACATTACGTTTTTAGCTGCGCTTACTCTGTTTATATCTGACCAGAGGTCAAGCATATGTCTTTCCTTCTCTGTTACCGCGTCGGTTATTTTCGACCACGCGCTTTCGGGCTCGAGAGGCATAACCATAGAGGCTCTAATCGGATATCCATTCTCCTGACCCCGTTCAAACCATCTGTAAAGGATCAAACCGTATGGATTTGCGTTGTACTTACAGACGACGTTGCAAGTCATGCATGAGCTACACCTTTCAAGGATTTCGGGAACATATTCACCTTCCCTAAGTCTCTTCATGCCCAGACTCGGATTGTTTATCTTATTGCCTATCTCAGGACAGGCTTCGATACATTCGCCGCATAATCTGCACTCGTCAGAGGAGAAAAAGAATCGGAGCTCATCATTTTTCATGGCAGTCTCCATGTTTTTCAAATGGACATTTTCCAAACTCGAGAATATGATAATATGCTAAAGCCTGATCATGCACCCTCAGAAGAAATGTTCTCAGGAGGTCTTGGGTATGGACGTTACCTATGATTTCTTCAAACAACTTGAAGACATCTACGTGGTCAAATCGAGACATCTTAAATACCTCAACGCCCTTCTCCCGGAATTGTGGCAAACGCAGATTCCTGGCGGATACTCTCGCATGTGGGAGAGACAAGGGTGGAAGTTCAGGCTAAAATCGTTCGATCCATTCCCTTCTCCGCTTAAACTTTTAGTACCCAACAAAAAGCAACTTGTCGCATGGACCCTGATCGGATTTGGCAATGAATTGATTATGGAGGTCAGTCCCGAATCTTTAGGCGATTTTCTAAGCCAATACATAGATAATCCAACCGCGAGGCGAAATCTTACTGACCTGTTCTTCGGTGAGGATTTAACGGGTCCAGGTCTTAAGGCTTTCGGAAGTATTGTGGTTTGCGCAAGAGAGGAAAACAGGTTTCTTGATAAGTTCATGCCGATGCTAAGGGCTTTTGCGGAAAATGACCCGAGACAGGGTGCTGTGGACGAGGAGATGATGTCCCTTACGGTTGAATTCTTCAGGGAGATAAGTGATTTCAGGCGATACCTTGAGAGCGACCTTTTCATGTTCAAACGATTTAGTAAAGACTTAAAGGCTCTTTTCAGGTACGGGACATCTGTTGGGGTTGTGGGATTTGGTGGAATCGGTTCTCTTATCGAACTGATTGAGGAAGGTAAGCCGATCGAATCGGAAGATGCCGACCAAGAGGATGAAAAGACCAGGCTCTTGGTGGATGAAGATTCCTTGCGGCGCTACCGCTCGTCATTCGAAGACTATCTAAGCGCGTTGAGGGAAGCGGGCTTGGTAACTCCCGATTACACGGTGAAGCAGATATCCGCTGAAAAAGGAAACTACAGCGTAATCCTTGCGAGAACAAAAATTCCTTCCGAATCAATTGGCGGAAAGCTCATAAGTGTTTTAGATGGCGAAAACTGCCTGAAGCTTGCCGCTTTGATTTTTGAGGAAATAAAAAAGATTGCCCGTTACAACAGGGAGCACAGAGAGTTAAAAATAGGCATTGACGCTAGCATATCCAGTTGGGGCCTTGACGGATTTAATTTTCGGAAATCAAAGATAACAGGAGATGAGAGGCTGGTTTATCTTGAAACTTCCGTTCCTTACATCCGGAAAGGAGATGAAGAGCCTATTGACATTGATATCTCAGTGAGAAACTCGCCTGATTATGCCACCTCCCTTTTAAAGAAACGTTTCCTGGAGGAAAAGATTGACGGCTTCTATGATGCCAGGGAGATGATAATAAGCCTCCTTGCCAGTTTCATAAACGCGGGACGCGGCGCTCTTTTGCGCAGGCTGGTTGAACAGGTAAATGGCTTCATTGACAGGGAAATGAGTGATTTTAGGATTGAGAAAATCAACGCGGGTGAGGTGGCCAAGAGGGCAAGGAGAGAAAGAATCCTCAAACAAGCAATAAGGTCTTCAAAGTCCATTGATAAGATTTTGAAGAAGAAAATCGGTCGCGGAAGGAATGACTTATAATAGGAAGTGCCGGCAGGTTTTTTGAATAATATATATTCCGATTATGAGCAAACTTAGGGAAAAATTTCACTAAACGGGATCGAGAGTTTGAATTTATCCTTTCCAAAAAAGAAATCTTTACTCATGAACACAGACCGTTATATTCCGTAAAGAATTTATGTCTGCTTAAGGCATGCTTTATCGAGGATGGGAGCTCCATGGAGAAAATAATAAAGCAGTGGGTGGGTAGAAAGGTCATCAGGGGGCTGATCGTCAGCCTAATTCTTACTTGGTTTTTAAGTACCCCCTTACGCGCCTACAGCCTTGATAAGGCTGTTGAGTATCTTAAGAGCAGGCAGAGCGCAGAAGGCGGGTTTTGCGAACCAAACGAGTCTCCCGATGAAAGGCTTACTTCTTGGGTTCTTTTAGCCGGGACTTCAAATAAGGAAAAAGCGGGGTCCCTGCTCGTTGAAGGAACCAGGGCAATCTCGTTTATAGTATCTCGCTCCTCAACTCTCAGCGATCTCGATGAGATTGCCCTTTGCGTAGTGGCTTTATCGTGCGCGGGCGTTGACGTTGAAGACATCGAGGGAAGAAATATGGTATCGCTCATCAAATCGTTTGGGACAACATCGGGAAAATTGGGGAAAGACCTTGAAGACCATTGCTGGGGAATCATCGCGCTTTCCTCAAGCGGAAAGGAAGTTCCAGGAAGATACGTTGAGTGGCTGACAGAGCAGCAAAGAGAAGACGGTGGCTGGGGTGACAGGAATGGGGATTTGGTAATAAGCACATCTCTTGCAATCGAAGCACTTGTGTGTTCCGGGTTCGGGGATAAATCTGCAATAAAGCGCGGACTCCTTTTTTTGAGGGAAAGAATCGCCGAAGACGGGGGATTCCCGGGAAAAGATGGTAAATCAAACGCAATCTCAACCGCCTACGCAATGCGTGCGATACACGCTGCAGGGGATGACCCCTCATCTGAGGCTTGGGAGTTCCAGGGAACCGGTCCCGTTAAATATCTTGAGTCTCTTCAGTCCAATGACGGTCATTTCTTTTACTCTCAGGCAAAGGATTATCAGCCGGTAGCGGTAACCGCCCTTTCGGTCATCGCTCTGGAAGGAAAACATTTGCCTCTGGGTGTTAAATCAGCCGATGTTTCTCTTTCGGGGAAAGTTTCTGGGTGGAAAACGCTAAACGAAATGGGTGAGATCGGCGCTCTCGACTACGAAGAGAATTCAAGTGCGGATAGCCAGTATGGTTTGCCCAGTGCTCGAACGAGAACGAACCAAGCGAGGCGCCTCTTTAAGGGTGGCGCTGTTGTAAAGACAAAAACCTGGATAAACGGTTTTTGGTATTTCATTTTCGCTTTTATGGCTTACGTTATTTTGCTCTCGATATCGGTCTTAATCGTAAAAAGAATTGCGAATCGTCCGCTCAATCGTTTATGAACAAATCTCTCTTCTTCCACAATAGACTCATTGAGATTGATCCGAGCAGGATCGTCCAGATGTGGATGAAAAGCATTTGCGCTCTGTCCTTATTAAGGGGAATGTATTTCCTGTTCTCCAGTGAGTAAAGGATGTCCATGCATCCAAGAAATATCAATGCGCTTGCCGCCGCCGCGCCGGCAAAAAAGCCTTTTTTGTTCATTTTCAAAATGTTCTTAGCAGAAACAAGAGCGCAGGCGATCATCCAGGAGTCGGCAAGGGGAAATGCTCTTTCGAAAGCTTCATCCTGTTGTGTCTCTGTTGCTTGAATCTTTTTAGAGAAGAAGAGAACCCAGAACGCTGCAGTAGCGATGCCGGTTACCGCCAGAAAAAACGAAAGCAGGGACAGGGATAGAGGTCTTCTTCCTTTTTCCATTTTCTCTCCTCCAAGTCTTTCACGCTGACCGACGAGCCTAATGACCGTAATTAAATTAAATAACGCAACCGGCTTTTTGTTCAAATTCTGAAGGCTTTAATGCGTGGCAATCTTAAAAAGAATAAACGTTTTCCTCAGGGTAGCGTAATATATATAGGAGGAAATATAGAGAAAAGCTAAAAGTGGAGGTAAGAATGGAACTCGATATCGCTCTTAAGCAGGATGAACTGTGGGGTCCCTCCTCAAAACTCTCCGGGAGAGTTTTGCGACTGAGGGATGAATATTTCAACATAGAAAAGCGGGACTACTTCAAAAACGAAATAATGCCATTCACAACAGGTGCGAAATGGGATACGGTTTGGTCTCCTAACGCCTGGGGTGTGGTTCCTGATCTCCTGCCGTTTCATAAGGCTTTTATGGAAACACTGCTTCTTGCCGCAAAAAAGGTTGAACTTCCCGAAGGCTTCTGGGAGAAACCTCACATTGTACGGGTCGCTATTTTCTTCAGTGAAGTGGTCACAAAATATCTTCCGGTAAAGATCCTTGACGGAGAACTTATCGTGGGAAGCTATTTTAATACTGCCCTGTCGCGGTTGCACAACGAAAAGGAAGCAAAGAGATGGAAGAAGCTTACCAAGAGATGGCTTAAGGAAATGGATTTTTTGAATTCTCACGGAATGGGGAACGCTGGAGCTACACCGGGACACATCATTCCTGATTACCCGCGAGTTTTAAAGATCGGGTTTAAGGGACTTGTTGAGTATTTCAAAAAGCTCAAGGAAAAAGCGGAAAATCATCAGCACAGGGATTTTCTGGAGGCTTTGATCATATGCTGTGAGGCGACAAGGGATTTTGCTGAAAGGTACGCCGTTGAGGCGGAGAGGATGGCCAAAGAATGCAGCGTCGAGGAAAGATCACAAGAGTTGAAAGAGATAGCAAGGATATGCAGGAAAGTCCCGTGGGAGCCCGCGGAAAGTTTTCATGAGGCTGTGCAATCACTATGGTTTACGCATATGCTGGTGATGGTCCAGGAGTCATACCCGGGTCCTGGGCTCTCTCCCGGAAGGATTGACCAGTACCTCTATCCTTATTACAAGAAGGATGTCATAGAGGGGAGCGTATCACGCGATTACGCCAAGGAGCTTTTAGAATGTTTCTGGATTAAACCCAACTACGCTTACGATTTCATCTACAGGGTTGGAAGGAACAAGGGCATCACCAGCGGGTACGGGCAACTCGTAACAATAGGTGGGATTGGACCTGAAGGCGAAGACGCGTCCAATGAGCTTACCTGGCTGATCCTCGAGGTGATAGAGGAGATGAACTTGCTTGAGCCGAAGCCCAATGTCCGTCTCCATAAGAATACACCGGATGATCTCTTGACAAGAGTGTGTGAAATGGTGGCAAAAGCGCAGGGTTCACCTTTTCTTATCAATTTTGACGAGCAGTCTATCGAGGGTCTCAGGTGGCAGGGTCTTCCGGAGGATGCGCTTTGGGACTATGCCCCGGTCGGTTGCCTTGAAAATACACTTCAGGGCAATGACAGGAGCGGAACGGTTGACGTAAATGTTAACCTCGCAAAGGCTGTTGAATTGACGCTCTTTGACGGAAAGGACCTTGAAACCGGTGACAGGTTGGGACCACGGACAGGTGACCCGACTAATTTCGAAACATGGGAAGATTTCAAGACAGGCTTTGAGACGCAGCTGAAGTCGCTTTTGATGAGATTTATTGAATTCTATAACTTCTGCGACACGCTCCGGTCAAGTCTTGAGCCAACCCCCTACCTCTCATCAATTGTCAGGGGTTGTGCTGAATCTGGCAGGGACGTGACTGCCGGGGGATGCGAGCATAATTACGTGACGGTCGAAGGGGTGGCGTTCGCCACTGCCGTTGACTCACTCATCGCGATCAAGAAACTGATTTTCGAGGACCGCGTCCTGAGCATGGCAGAGTTAATATCCGCAATCAAGGATAACTTTGAAGGTCATGAAAAGATAAGGCAGATACTCATAAATAAAGCGCCGAAGTACGGGAACGATGACGACTACGCTGATGAGATGGCGCGTTATCTTTCAAGGTTGTGGACGGAAGAAGTGTTCAAGCATAAAACCCCCACAGGACGTAGATACAGGGGAGGATATCTGTCATGGAATTACTGGATTGCCTACGCCCCCCTGACCGCTGCGACTCCGGATGGGAGAAAACGTGGGAGGTTTCTCTCAAACGGCATTTGTCCGGTTGATGGAACGGACAAGAAGGGACCCACCGCGATAGCCCTTTCCATTAGCAAACTTGGTCTTGAGAGCGCACCGAACGGCGATTCACACACAATTTCGTTTAATCCCTCGCTATTCAGGGGCAGTGGAAGGATAGAGAAATTGATGTCCTACTTAAGAAGTTATTGCGAGAAAGGCGGCACTGCCATTCAGATAAACATGATAGACCCGCAAACATTGAGAATGGCTCAGCAAAACCCTTCTGATTATCAAAATCTTCTTGTAAGGGTAACAGGTTACAACGCCTATTTTGTGATGCTCGGCAAGGAGATACAGGATGAAATCATCGCCCGAGAATCGCATTGCTTGTGAAATTCTGGCCGGCAATGCTCCTCAAAAAGGAACGATCTTTAACATACAGAGGTTCTCGATTGACGATGGTCCAGGCATAAGGACAACCGTTTTCATGAAGGGATGCCCTCTTCGTTGCGTGTGGTGTCATAATCCTGAAGGAATCAAGAGAGAACCGCAACTAATGTGGTTTGACGTCAGGTGCATAGGCGATATGGAATGTGTTGAAGCGTGTCCAAAAAGCGCTCTCGATTTGAGACCCGGAGGGATGGTCATAGACAGGTCGGTATGCGACTCATGCGGATTGTGCGTGGTAGCCTGCCCTTCTGGGGCGCTCGAGTTGGTTGGAAAAGTTTTGTCCACTTTAGAGGTATTGGAAGAGGTTAAGCGTGATGAGGTTTTTTACAAGAACTCAAACGGTGGCGTAACTGTCTCTGGCGGCGAACCTGCGGTGCAACCTGATTTCGTGCTGGAACTGCTTTTGTTATGTAAAGATTCCAAAATGCACACCGCATTGGACACCTCCGCATACTGTTCAGCTGACGTTTTTAAAACGCTTGCCGATGCCTCTGATATGGTGCTTCTCGATTTGAAAACAATGGATGATGAAAAACACCTGGAATATACCGGGGTATCCCTGAAACCGATACTTAATAATGCCCGATACCTGGCTGATAGCAGGAAACGAACCTGGATAAGGACACCGATAATACCTGGTTATACCGATGAGTCTGAGAACATAGCCGACCTGGGACATTTTGTTAAAGAGGAAATGGGGTTTGTCGAGAGATGGGACCTGCTCGCCTTTAACAACGCCTGCGAGTCAAAATACGACCGGCTTGACCTGGAGTGGAAACTCAAAGGGGTGGCTTCACTTGATTCGTCTGTCATGGAGGAGCTTGTCGCTTTAGCAAGGAAGCACTCTGGCGTTGATGTTCACTGGTCAGGACCCACAAGAGCAAGAATGAAAGATTAGATTTTTAAAGGAGACTGTGGAGATGGAGACAGGCATAGACTCGAAAGTGGCGGCCGTATCGATTCCCGAAGGCGTTAAAAGCGTTTATGAGGAGGAGAGAGCGGCAAAATTTCTCGCAACGCTTTCAAAAGACGGGGTGCCGAATGTTGCCCTAATAGTGAGCCAACTCCCGGGTGATGAGGGAACGTTTATCTTTGGCGAGTTTATGATGGTCAAAACTCTTGAGAACCTGAAATCCAATCCTAGCGTTGCAAGTGTGGCCATTACAGAGAAACTCGAAATGGCAGGCTACGAGGGAAGCGTAAAGTACTGGACGCAGTCAGGCCCTTTTGTGGAAAAAATAAACAGCATTCCCTTCTTCAGATACAACGCTTACGCGGGTATCCACAACGTCGCTGTGGTTGAGGTTGAAAAGATAGCCGCTCTTCCCTCTAAACTCACATACCTCTCCCTTGCGACTGACTACGCTTCACTGCTTATTTCAAAGAGACTGTTAAGCGGTCAAGCCTCGGACAAGGCGTTTCCTCAGCCGGTCAAAGAGAAGTTCAACAGTATAATGACGATTAAAGTGATTGCGGTTCCCGGGGTAGACGGAAAGCCGGCTGTCTTCCCGGCCATGAGCACGCGCTTCGCGGGACATTCTCGAATCGTGTTCAAGGTAGCCGATTACAATGAGGAGATACTCAATTTCCCAGTCCCCGTGCCTGCGGCGATGAACGTTTTGACCCTGGATTTACTTACATACCAGGTAAAAGGTGAACTTGTGGCAATAAAAAACATAGGCGGTTGGAAATTTGGCATCGTGGAGGTGTCTGAGCTTTATTCGTCAATGCCCCCTCTTTGCGGGGAAAGGATAATTTGAAAGGCAAGTCTTTTCTTTAAAAAGGTGCGAACACTGTTGTGGAGGAGTGGCTCTTGAGCGGAGTGAATACCGAGGCGGTAATCGGTCTGGCTAAGGAAGAAGTCTTTCCAACTCTGGAAAGAAGGTATTCCGACGGGGTCTTCTCGCGCGACCTCTGGCGCAAGATGGGCAGTGCAGGTTTTTTTGGATTTACCGTAAGCAAAGAATACGGTGGCAACGAAGGCAGCCCTGAGGATTTGACAATCGCTTTGAGAGAATTCACCGAACACGGTCTTGACTTGGGAGTGACCCTTTCCTGGATAACCCATTTATGCCTCTGCGTCAAGTCAATTGAGGATTTCGGTACCGAAGAGCAGAAGGAGAAATATATTCCAGGATTGGTGTACGGTGAACTTGTCGGCGCTGCCGCTTTTTCTGAACCTGAGACACGGGCTCACCCGGGTGGAATGCGAACCACCGCAAAGCGATACGGGGAGGGATACCGGATTAACGGAAAGAAGATCTACGTGACAGGTGGCCCGGTTGCCGACGTGCTTGTGACGCTTGCTGTCACCGGCGGAGGAGAGGGAAATATAAAAGAGTTGACGACATTTCTGGTGGAGACAAGTTCTCCCGGGGTTAAGATAGAGCGGATGGACCTGAACTTTTTGCGAACATCGCCCCACGCAACGATTGAGTTTGAAGATCTGGAAGTCCCTGACACAGCCGTTCTGGGAAAGATAGGGAAAGGACACTCTGAGGCCAGCCGTACAGCTTTTGCTCGGGAAAGAGCTTTAGTCCTGTCAGCTTTGTGTGGATTATTTCAGGGCGCCGTCGGAGAGATCTCCAACCGTTTCAGGCAGAAATACGAGGGATTGCGACTTGAGGGTCCGGAAGCGGGGTCGTGGATCCATCATCTTTCGGCTATTGAAGCCTACAGACATCTTACAGTTGAACTTACAAAGAAAGCTTTCTCAAGCTATATAGAGTGGAAAGACTCCCTCGGGCTTCTAATCTATCTCGGGATGTCATACGCGAAATGGGCATACTGGCTTGAGGAGTTCGCCTCTTTGCACAGTATCGAAGTTAAATTTCCTCTAAACGTCATTTTAAACGATATAAAACTGGTTTTAGTAAATGAAGGTCTTCTCTTCAAGGAAGGCAAAAAGATGTACCTCTCTTAAAAATAGGGGCTACAAGAGAGTGAATCATTCGGTAACGGAAAACCCAACCCTTGGTTTTAAGTTGGCTAACGGCGTGAAAACACCCTCTAAAACGTACTCGCCTGGTTCCAGCTTTTTGGCGGAAAGGGATATCCTGTAGTTTCTGGTCTCGCCGGGAGCGAATTTTATCTCGGTGACCACTTGGGCGAAGAATTTGCCGTCCGACCAGCGCCACACCCGAGTGCCCTTTTTCAGATATATTGTGAATTCAAATAATTGAGCGCTGTTTGAAACCAGCCGCAGATTCTTTTTTCTCAAGTTTGTGACAGACAGGCAAACACCTACCGGGTAATTCTTGTTTATTAGACGAGCATTTATACTAAGCGAAACCCTAACTCCATCAGCGGTGACCACGGAAAAAGCGGGTCGGCGGGAGGTGTCGCCACTTTTGGTTCCTTTGCAACCAAGCACGCCGACACAAAGGATGCATAATAATAAGAAGGTTAGAAATTTCCTTATTTTCAACTTGTTGGGCATTCCTTTCATTCGAGGAAATCGAGCAGCATCTCATTTACCAGGACAGGCTGCTCCTGCTGTACCCAGTGGCTGCAATTCGGGATGTATCTGGTTCTCAGGTCGCCCCTCACGTACTTTTCCATTCCATAAGTCAGCTCCTTGCCCAGGGCTTTGTCTCTCTCTGCCCATATTATGAGGGTAGGGGAATTTACAACCGGGAATTCGCCGCGCTTGCTCGCAAGGAGAAGCTGAATATTCGATTTATCTCTAAACATCGCCCGATAATAATTAATCCCGCCTGTAAGCGCGCCCGGGCGAGCTGCCGCTTGAGCCAGGAACCGGATATCTTCCTCGGTGAAAGCGCTTTTGTTTATTGCCCAATCGGTAAACACTCTTCTGATGAGATAGTAGTCGTTAGCTCTAAAAAGAGCCTCGGGTATTTTTGGGATCTGGAAGAAAAACATGTACAGCGAACGTCTTAATTGCCTCGGGTTCTTTCTCAAATTCTCGATGAAAGCGATTGGATGGGGGCAATTCAGTACGGCAAGTTTATCGGTCATTTTCGGGTAAAGCATGGCGAAAGACCAGGCCACTGCGCCGCCCCAGTCATGACCAATGATGTGAGCTTTTTCCGAACCGAAATGTTTTATTAATCCGACAACATCGCTTGTGAGTTCGGAGATTCTGTATGATGATACGCCTGATGGTTTGTCGCTCAAGTTATATCCCCTCATATCGGGGGCAATAGCGAGGAAACGCCCGGAGAGAGCACTTATCTGATGCCTCCAGGAGTACCAGCATTCAGGGAAGCCGTGCAGGAAAATAACAGGTTTTCCTTCCCCTGAGAACGCACAGTGGATCTTGATACCGTTTACCCGAACATACTCGAAAGAAATCCCCTCAACCACTGCTGCACCTCCATCCGTAAGTCGTTTTTTCCTGCGGCGCATGTAAAGAAAATAATAACAGAATTGTAGGGATGCGATGCGAAAATGATGCCCGAATCGTTAAGCTCAATGGATTTGGCGGGTATGCACGTTATTCTCTTTTGAATATACTTTAACAGCCTGATGCGTGCGTTTTTTAGGTGGTTTACAGGAGGGAGGAAAAATGAAAGCGGTTGTCATGGGTGGTGGAATGAGCGGTCTTGCGACTGCGATCAATCTGCTTGATCTGGGTATTGAAGTTGCGGTCTATGAATCTGACACCATACTCGGCGGAAGGGCCAGTTCCTGGTATGACGAGGACGGGGATTTAATTGACAACGCGCTTCATGTGTTTTTCCCATACTACGTGAACCTTTTGAATTTCTTTGAGAAAATGGGTATAGCGGACAATATCCTTTGGAAGAAAACCGAGTTTTGCTATGCGCAGCCTGGCGGGAACTTAGCCGTATTAAAATTTAAAGACCTCCCAGCACCATTCCATGCGATGTACGCTTTCGCTCATCTTTTGAAGGATTACAGAGAAGTTCCTCGTTGGAAAGTATTGGCGGCTGCTCTTCCGTTGAGTTCCGGTTTGTTCCTTACAAAGGAGAAGGTTAGCAAGCTGGACAATATCAGCATGGCGACTCTTGTATATAGATTTGCTCCCCTTGAGGGTTTGAAGGTGATGGAGCCGGGGATAAATGGTCTCACCTTCACGCCTTCCCACGCGGTCTCCGCCAAGGTAATGCTTAATTGGGGAATGAAGGTGATGGGATCGGCGAGCACGGCAAGGGTTGGGTTTGCTTACGGCGGCATGGGCGAGATCTGGGTTGATAGATGCCGAGAGTATATCGAGTCAAAAGGGGGAAGGATCTTTCTGAAAACGCCTGTTACCTCTATTGAGATTGACAATGGTAAAGTTAGCGGTGTTGTTGTCGGCAACGGAGAAAGAGTCGAAGCGGACTTATACGTTTCCGCTTTACCGCCTTTTGCCTTGAGACGAGTTCTGCCCGATGATGCTTTTGAACTCGAATATTTCAGGGACCTGTTTTATTTCCAGTATGCGCCATCGCTTTCCCTGCAAGTATGGTTTGATAGGAAAGTGACGGACGTGGATGTTACGTTTTTCTCAAATGATTGCGTGTTCAACACCTACGCTGACTTATCAAACGTTCTTCCTCACATATTTAAAGAGGGCAGCATGTTTGAGATGGTCCTATCGCCTGCGGACCATCTCTTGGGTCTTCCCGATAAGGTGATATTCGAAATCGCAATTGAGCAGATAGAGGATATATTCCTTCACGTAAAGCGGGACATGGTGAGGAAGTGGAAACTTGTCAGGGAAAGGCAGGGCGTGTATCGACCGTTTCCCGGGATGGAATCTCACAGACCATTTCAACGGTCCCCTTATGAGAACCTGTATCTGACCGGTGACTACACGAAGACCGAAGTCAGTTCTGGCGGAATGGAGGCCGCAATCTATAACGCAAATAAGGTCGCTGAACTCATAGCACAGGACTGCATGGGAAAGGCAATCGAACTAAACACGGAATTTAAGCCGAACGAACCTCTCATGAAACTGATGCGGCCGGTCACTATAGCCGCCCTGGCGGTGTTTGCTCTTCGTTCAGTTATGAAATTGAGCAGATTTTTCAGAAAACAGGGTAGCTGAAAATTCGAAATAACGAAATCAATTTGGTCTGCTTGACCACGAGTGTTCCGTGTTGTACGGTCCGAAACCGGGGACTAATGGCTGTTTGATCTTGCCCAAAAGCGCAAGATTCCCGAACGCCCCGAGTAAGTTGTTAACGTTCTCTGTGCCGATGATCTTCAAGATTTTTTCAACTTTGTTCGCGTTATGTCGGAAATACTTGTACCAGAAGCGGTTTTTAATTAAATACGAACGCCTAAATCTTGAGGTGAATCGCTTAAACTCAATTCCAGCGCTCTCGGGATTTATTACCGCGAGCGCAGCTATCTTGCCGCTTATGATTGCTCCAGATATGCCGAACCAAAACATCGGGTCCATCACGCCAGAGATCGTACCGCACAGAATCATTCCCTTATGAAAGAGTCTGGGGTTCTCAGGTGAGGCGATGGGAACGACTCCGGCGGCGGGCGTCCAGTTATCATGCTCAATCCCCTCTTCTCTGAGCATGAATCTCCTGTACCTATCGAGGCATTCTTTTCTCACGGGAGCAGTGCTGAAAAGCAGATTGAAATAATAATCCTCGACGGAAGAGAAGTAACCGTATTCGGTCACACAATCTCCCCACCAGGTGTAGGCGTAGTTGGAAATGGTAGTAGCTCCTCGGGATATCCAGCCTTCCCATCTAAGGTAAGGTATATCAAGCATTTTATATACAGAAGGAGTAAGGCCACAGGCAATGATGGTCGGTATCTTTTGGTTTTCGGCAATTTCTCGCTTGAGTGGTGAACTGAAAACAAATTCCACACCAGAATCGACACATTTTGAATACAGAAGGCTGTCGATACTCGTTGCTCTCGTTCCCCTCTCCACGGCGTAAAAGCCTTCCTGGGGAATCACTATTTTTGTATGGTTGAAGTAAAAGGGAATAGGTCTTGAAATCGGCAGGAAGCATTCACTGATATCAATGCCTATATATCTTGAAGTCGCAACCGGATCTATGGGCGTGACATGTGTTGAGGGATTATAGTCGCTTGAGCCGCCAAATCCAGATTCTTTCTCGTGAACCACCACCTTATAACCTTCCCGGCTAAGCAAATATGCCGCGATCATGCCGGACATTCCGCCCCCATAGATCCGCACTTCTTTGTTTTTCATCTTCGCCCCCGATTCGGTGATGTTGAACGCGTTGTTCCCAATTTGAGACAGTAATTTGGAACAGTAATGGAAATAATTATAATTCGATGTTAAAATTAATTTCCAACTATATATTGCGGTATATCTGGGGAGGAAAAATGCCGAGAAGTAAAGAGATGAGAAAAACAATTCTAGAAGGGGCAAAAACCGTTTTTGCTTCTAAGGGATACGCTGCGACAACGGTTCAAGATATCCTGCAGGTAGCGAAAGTTTCCAGGGCAACCTTTTATAAATACTTTACCAGCAAAAGGCATGTCTTTGTTGAGTTACTGAAGGAGTTTCTAAACTCGCTTTACGAAAACACAATCAATACCATAGATTTTGACAGGAATAACCCACCTGATTTCGATAGTTTTTCAAGACAACTTGAGCTGGGGCTGGTTTTCTTCTACAGATATTTCGTTCAGAACAGCGACATCGTGCGCGTTTATTACAGCGAGGCTTTTGGCAAGGACGCTTCCATATACGCGATCTGGGACGAGTTTGACAGAAGAATGACAGCTGAACTTTCGAGGATTATCGAAAACGGGAAGTGGCTTGGCATTTTCAGACCGGTGAAAGCCGAAGTGATTGCCCAGGCCCTGCTGATGATTTTTATCGAGGTTCCGTACCGCTATACGATAAGCAATCGGAGCAAAGGGATAAATGTGGATGAACTTGCCAAGGAGATGGTTTCATTCGTGATGAACGGCATTGCTCGTGGCGGCGTTCCAATGTTTATAGATGTTTCACCGAGCCAAGTGCCGCAAGTTGAAACGAATCCCGTTGAAAGATACGACTCCAAATCTTAGAAAAATTTGCGCTCATTGAGATTGGTCGAAATTTAGTCATCTTCCGAGAGAATCCCTTCATTTTGCGAGAATTCTCGTAAGTCGTACTTTCCCGCGTGATTGTTGATAATCCTGATGCTGACATTTCGCCAAAGATACCAATTTGCTCAACGCCAGCTTTATTGGTCTTTATACCCGTAAAATGTGGTATTCTCATTTATCTGCCTGGGATAAATATTGTTTGTTGCTTGCTTGTTAAACTGATGTTATTCTCATCGCCTGGAGGTGGTTCAAACGCGCAAAGATTTTGACCATAAGTCAATAGAGGAAAAATGGGTGAAGCTCTGGGCGGAAGAGCAACCATACAAGGCGGTCAGAAACGGCAAGCCGAAGAAGTATATTCTCGTAATGTTTCCTTACCCCAGCGGTCCGGCACACATGGGGCATGTCGCCAATTACACGCTCGGTGATGTTGTGGCGAGATATTTCATTAGAAAGGGGTACGCTGTTCTTCATCCAATGGGCTATGACGCATTTGGTCTTCCCGCTGAGAACGCTGCGATTCAGAGCGGGATACATCCTGCTGTTTGGACGAGGAGAAATATAGAACTTATCCGCAATGACCTAAAGAGGCTTGGGTTTGCTTACGACTGGTCGCGCGAGATATCCACGTGCGAGCCTGATTATTACAAATGGACTCAGTGGTTTTTCATAAAAATGTATGAAATGGGTCTCGCATACAAGGCGGACGCCGCTGCAAACTGGTGTCCCTCTTGTGGAACCGTGCTTGCAAATGAGCAGGTTCTCCCCGATGGCTCTTGCGAACGCTGCGGCGCTTTCGTGGTCTCTAAATGGCTGAATCAGTGGTTCCTTAAGATTACCGACTACGCGGAAAGACTCCTTGATGACATGAAACTTCTCGATGGGTGGCCCGAGCGCGTTTTGACCATGCAGAGAAATTGGATAGGCAAATCCCGAGGCGCCCACGTGGATTTCACTCTCGCATCAACCGAGGAGAAGATAAGGATTTACACGACTCGACCCGATACCCTTTTCGGTGTAACCTTTTTCCTTCTCGCCCCTGAGCATCCACTCGTTGACCGTCTTGCCTCGAGCAACGGTGTTGCAAAGGAAGTCTCGGCGTTTCGAGAGAAACTTGCAGGAAGAACCTCATATGAGAGGTCAGCGATAGACACCGAGAAGGAAGGGGTGTTTCTCGGAGATTACGTGATTAACCCAGTCAACGGGGAGAGGGTACCTGTTTACACCGCGAATTTTGTCTTGATGGAGTACGGAACGGGCGCAGTGATGGCGGTGCCAGCGCACGACCAGAGAGACTTCGAGTTTGCGAGAAAATACGGTCTCCCCATTAAAGTCGTGATTAAGCCTACCAATATGGATCTTGACCCTGAAACCATGGATGCCGCCTATGAAGGCGATGGGACTATGGTTAATTCAGGGGAATTTGACGGTACCCCGAGTGATGTGGGAAGAGAGAAAGTTTGCGATTTTCTCGAGGAAAACTCAATTGGAGAGAGGGCGGTTAATTACAGACTAAGAGATTGGCTCGTTTCCAGACAACGCTACTGGGGCGCACCGATACCTATGGTCTATTGCGACAAGTGCGGAATAGTTCCTGTGCCTGAAGAGGATCTGCCCGTTATTTTGCCTGAGGATTTAGCGCTTGCTGAGGGTGGGAAATCCCCTCTCCCACTTGAGGAATCTTTTTACAAAACGGAATGCCCGAAATGCGGTATGGAAGCAAGACGCGAGACTGACACGATGGACACATTTGTTGATTCGTCCTGGTATTTCTTTAGATACGTAAGCCCTCATGAGGAAAAAGCACCTTTCGATGTAAACGAAATCAAGTTCTGGATGCCTGTAGATCAGTATATAGGGGGCATAGAGCACGCAATATTGCATCTGCTCTACTCCCGCTTTTTCACGAAAGTCTTATACGATATGGGACTCATAAAGTTCACCGAGCCTTTCACAAACCTTTTGTGCCAGGGGATGATTACAAAAGACGGCGCAAAGATGAGTAAGTCGAGGGGAAATGTTGTCACGCCAGGAGAATACATAGAAAAGCTTGGCGCTGACACCCTGAGGCTATATATTCTATTCATGGGTCCCCCCGAATGCGGTAAGGATTGGAGTGATGCGGGCGTAGAGGGTGCGCATAGGTTTCTGTACAGAGTCTGGAGGCTGGTGCATGAAAGGTATTTGGACTTAAGGGATGTTCCCAGGGAAAATTTTGACAGGAATGACAAAAGGCACAGGGAAATGCGGAGTTTGACCCACCGGACCATTCAGAAAGTCACATCGGACATAGAAGAGTTCGCGTTCAACACGGCGGTAAGTTTTATCATGGAACTGGTAAACGGAATCTATAAATATACCGCAGAGGTGACCCCGGACTTTGATGTTCTTGCCGAAGCGGTCGAGACCACCTTAAAATTGCTTGCGCCATTCTCGCCTTTCATAACCGAGGAATTGTGGAGAATTCTTGGAAAATCCGAAAGCATTCACACTTCGGAGTGGCCCGAGCACGATCCATCGCTTGCAATTTCGGAGGAGATAACGTTAGTCGTCCAGGTTAACGGTAAAGTTAGAGACAGGATACTTGTTCCTGTCCATGTTAGCGAAGAGGAGATTCGTAAAAAAGCGCTCGAGTCGGAAAACGTAAAGAAGCATACTCAAGACCGTCAAATCAAAAAGGTTATCATCGTCGGCAAAAAACTTGTAAACATCGTGGTATGATGTATCCCAACTGATGCGAAAACTCGTCGCAGGGATGGACGTTTAGAGAAATAAGCTCCCCTTGTCTTTTTTCAAAAGGAATTGGGCTATAACGTTTGCTTGAATTAACCGATTCTCACCCCTCCTTTTTTCTTGACCGGAATAAATTTTTAAGAATCGAAATCCGGTGCAGGGGGCTTCTTATAAGATCTTTCCCTTGATGGAATGCGAGACCCAAAGACTTGAAAAATGCTTGAATTGCTTAACGGAAAATGGTATGCTCTTAAGCGATGCAAGCAAAATATATGACATCGGCAATGGTGTTCAAGATTAAAGAAAAATTTCGGGAGATTGCGGAAAGTGCTTCAGAACTATCTGCAATACAATATGCGCTCATAATACTCCTTGCCCTGCTTATCATGGCGGGAGCCATAACCTCTTACATAAAATCAAGACCAACCAAGATCGAGATAATCGATTCTCAGAAGAAGGAAAGATGTGGGGAAGAGAAAATCAAAGTCCATGTGGCGGGCGCAGTCATACAGCCGGGGTTATACGAAATGGAAAAAGGAACGAGAGTTGCCGACGCTGTAAAAGCTGCGGGCGGAAGCGCGCCAGATGCGCTAATCGATAAAATAAACCTTGCCGAAACGCTTCGCGATGGTCAGAAAATAACGGTACCTCGAAAAGGAGAAAGCCCGCCTGATGGATCAGGATTGACTGGAATAAATCCGGTAATAAGCGAAAGAAATAAGAAAATAAACATAAACACGGCTTCCGCGGAAGAGTTGGAAACACTGCCAGGTATAGGACCGGCACTCGCTTCGAAGATTGTTAAATACAGAAACGAAAAAGGTCAATTCTCGTCTATACAATCGCTCAAGAAAGTCCCGGGTATCGGTCAAAAGAAATTCGAATCAATAAAAGACCTTGTCGAAATTTAGCTCAAGGGGTTTTCTTTATTTTCTCTTTTTCTTTTCGCTTTGCGCAGGGATTCTTATCGCTTTTGCGCAAAAGGAAGCAATCTGCTTGCCGGTTTTACTTCTGGTTTCTTTTTTCTTTTCTAAACTCTTTTATACAAGGGCAGGTCGAAAACACACAGGCTTTCTCATCTTAATCTTTGTTTTTTTGGCTTCAGGATATACAAGCGCAAGATTCCATCTTTGGACGCTCTTTAATACGCCGTTTTCGAATAAGGAATTCCAGCACGGGGAGGTTGAGGTTAAGGGTATCGTTTGCGGGAATCCCGATCGGAGCGGTCGGTCGCTGCGATTTACCCTGGATACCTTGGAAGTAGCTACCGGGTGCTGTCGGATTAAATGCCGAATGAAAATGTGTGTGAATCTGATGGATTTTGAAGAGAAAACTCTCAAACCCGCATGCGGGGATACTTTGATTTCCTCAGGAAGGATTTTCCAGCTCTCCTACGGGAGATATGAAGCTATCAGGAAAGGTTGCTTGTTCGGCCTGAATGCAAGATTTTCACGGTCTAAATTTTTGAAAAAGGAAGGATTATCAATTGAGAAAATCGCGCTTAATGCCCGAAAAACATTAATAAAAAAGCTTAAGAAGGTGATGCGCGGACCGGACGCACTTCTCGTTTGTAGCATCATGTTTGGGAGGGAAAAAAAAGAAAGCTCAAGTCTCTACGACACGCTCAGCATAGCGGGACTCTCTCATATAGTTGCTGTTTCAGGGTTGCATATAGCTTGTTTTTCTTTCACTGTTCTCTTTTTTCTATCACGTGCCGGCGTTGGAAGGAAAACAAGATATTTATTGGCATGCCTGTCGGGAGGAATGGTCTTGGCTCTTTCCGGTTTTAGACCTTCTGCGTGCAGAGCCTTTATAATGTGCTCGACCTATTTTCTTGGAAAATCGATAAACCGAAGATATGACCCCATAATCGGGCTCAGTTTTGCCGGAATCCTCATGTCCGGTTTCAATCCCTCGATCCTGACCGACACTGGTTTCCAGTTGAGCTTCGCTGCGACTTTCGGGATTTCAATCCTTGCAAGAGATGAACTTACGGATAACGAAAAGACGTTGAGAGAAAATTTAAGGAAATTATTAACGGTCACAACGGCCGCGCAAATTGCGGTCATACCAATTCTCACAATGCACGGCGAAAGCGTATCGCTCTTCGGGGTAATAGCGAATATAGTGGTTGTGCCACTTGTTGGACCCACGCTCGTATCCGGATGGTTGGCGGTTTTGTTATCGTTTATCAATCCGGGGCTCGGAAGATTCCTCGGGTTTATACCCTCCTTTTTCTCGAAGTTAGTTTGCCTGACCGCTTGCCTTGTGGCGAAAATACCCTGCGCATACTTAAGTGGCATAACCAGCAGCGCGGCGCTTATTATATATGTGGTAGGGCTAATATTGCTTGTCAGAAGTTTATTGGACAAAAGGAAGCTCTTCGCACCCTTCGCAGTCATTATGGCCGCTATCGCGGTTCTTTTGTTCCCGGGATTTATTAAGGGGACTTCGGTAGGTCGGGGTAGGGTGGTTTTTTTGGATGTCGGTCAGGGCGACGCGATTCTAATAGAGGATGGCTCGGGAATTTCGGTATTGATTGATGCGGGTCCCGACGAGCGCGACACACTTAAGAAAATTCAAAAACTCGGAGTGACCAACCTCGAGGCGCTTATCATTTCCCACCCGCACAGCGACCACATCACCGGAATGGAGAGGATCATTAGGAACATACCGGTTGGATTGATAGTTAAACCGGGAGTAAAGAATAACCACTCTTTTTTATATGACAAAGCGATGAAAGCGGCCCGCGAAAAGAATATTCCCGCCATAAACGGCGCGAAAGGAATGGTCTTAAGATTGTCAAAGGCGTTTTCTGTTGAGGTGCTGTATCCTTTTGAAAAAGAAATATCAGAAGTGGAAAATCTGAATAACTCCTCCCTTGTGGCTATGGCGAAACTCGGAGAGCAGAGAATTCTTCTTCTCGGTGATTTGGAAAAAGAAGCGCAAATATTTTTGCTTGATGATCATGCAGACCTTTCATGCTCTGTTTTAAAAGTGCCTCATCAGGGTTCAATCGACGCTTTCAATCCTCAGTTCTTGAGGGCTTGTGACCCGGAGGTCGCAGTAATTTGTGTTGAAAGGAATAACAAGTATGGTCATCCATCGACCAAATTCATAACATTCCTCAGAAAAGAAGGTATTAAGGTTTACCGCACGGACGTTCACGGCGACGTAACTGTTTCTTTCGAAGGTGGTAGAATCACAACGGCGACAAAGAATTAGCATTTTGCGTCATGAATACATAAAGAGGGCGACAATGAGAGGTAAAAGGCAAGATATTAAAGTAAAAATCGAAGACCTAAAGCCAGTATATTTTCTCTACGGGGACCAGGAGTTTCTGATGGAAGAATCTCTTTCAAGACTGAAGGAGGCGTTTCGCTCGGATGAAGAGGGAGACCTGAGATTTCAGGAATTTGACGCTTTGGATGAAGATATTGATCATGTTATCGACTCACTTGAGACGGCTTCGATGGGTGGGGGCAGAAGGCTTGTAATACTCAGAAATGCGACCAGGCTCAGCGCGGCAGGCCAAAAGAAACTCATCGAGTACATGAGAGCACCAAACAGCTCAACCGTTTTTGTCGTCGTCGCGCACTTTCCGGAACCGCAGGAACAAAGCCCCGCGAAGACAGAAGCGAAAATTGAAAGCTCTCAGATTTTCAAATTCGCATCTTCGAATTGCGAGGTAGTTCGATTCTCCCTACAGAAAGCCGGAACCAGGATACCTCTCGAATCCTGGGTCATTGAGCGTTTCCGCGCCAGGGGAAAGAGAATCAAACGCGAAGCCGCCGCTTTGCTGATCGAGAGAATCGGTCGGGACCTTCGAGCGCTTTCAGCCTCCATAGAGAGAATATGCCTTTACGCTGAAGACGTTAAGATAATCGAAATTGAGCATATTGATATGCTCACGGATTCCGTCGCCACAAAGGGCATATTTGAACTTGTTGATGCGGTGGCGGACAGGAAAAAGGACATTGCGTTATACACGCTCAACCGCATCATGGAATATTCCGAAAGCGCTGAGAGAGTGTTTATCCTTCTTCTAAGACAGTTCAGGCTTATTTCGAAAGTGAAAATTCTATCGAGGGCAAGAAGTCCGCGGGATATCGGCGAGCGGCTGAGAATTCCGCCTTTTCTCGTGAATAAATGTCTCGAGCAGTCGCGGAATTTTTCCGCCGAAAGATTGAGGTCTTTATTCAAAGAGTTTGAGAAAGCAAATGCGGAACTTCACTCCACTCGGTATTTGCCGGAAAGGGACTACAAGACTCACGTGCTTGAAAATCTGATCTTGAGGATTACGGGTTAAGCGCTCAGCTTTTCGGCGTTTTCAGCCATCTTGTTTAGCGCCCCCGACATGCGCGATTTCTTATTAGCAGCTTTGTTTTTATGGATAACGCCCTTGGTAACCGCTTTGTCGAGGGCTCTGGCCGCGACGCGGTAGGCTTGAACAGCTGCCTCTTTGTCTCCGGACTCCAAGGCTATGCGGAACTTCTTGATCTCTGTCTTGAGCCGTGATTTGATTGCGCGATTGCGCATTCTCTGCCGTTCGGCTTTTCTCATTCTCTTGATTTGTTGCTTTATATTAGGCATTAGACATCCTTCCTTGTGAATTTCTCAAGATTTTAGCATAACGCCTTTGACCTGTCGATACGGCTCTGAAACCGCCCACGGTCGATATGATGGGAATTTTTGGTATTTAGAGGGATAAATTTTTGCAGATAAATAATATTAGGGTTTTGCGTGAACGCAGGGTGTCAGTTTTCAATAATTGGCAAGTGCAGAGGGTCAGGGTTCTTGCGTAAAGTATTTCGAATTAGTATTTTGTGTTCAATCTATCTGTTTGATTAAGACTCTGCTTGGGAAGTGATGGAAACTGAGAATAGAGCATATAAGAAACTTCTGCATAATTGCGCATATCGATCATGGCAAATCTACCCTTGCCGACAGGTTTTTAGAAATCACCGGGGCGGTGGAGCCTGACAAAATAAAACCGCAGTATCTTGATTTGATGGACTTGGAGAGGGAAAAAGGAATAACCATCAAAGCGCAAGCGGTCAGGATGTTTTACTCTTTGGGCGGAGTGCGCTATGAGCTCAATCTGATCGATACCCCCGGTCATGTGGATTTCTCATATGAAGTTTCAAGAACGCTTGCTGCCTGCGAGGGGGCAATTCTTCTCGTGGATGCTTCTCAGGGAGTGGAGGCTCAGACAATCGGAAACCTGAATCTTGCCAAAGAAAACAACCTTCGGATCATTCCAGTTATCAATAAGATTGACCTCCCTACGGCAAGGCCTGAGGAAGTCCGGGAAGAAATAGTCGAGATACTCGAGGTTAAGCCTGAGGAGATTCTTCACTGCTCGGCAAAAACCGGCGAGGGAGTGGTGGATGTTCTAAAGGCGGTAATAGAAAGGATACCCCCACCGCTTGGTGATTCCGCCGAGCCACTGCGAGCGCTGGTTTTCGATTCTACGTATGACCCTTACAGGGGAGTGGTCGCCTTCATTAGAGTGTTAACCGGGAAAATAAATACGGGTGATGAGATACTGATGATGGCCGAGGGAACCGTGTCGCAGGCCGAATCCCTTGGTTTTTTCACCCCGCAAATGAAACCCTCCGAGTCGCTGGGGGCAGGGGAGGTCGGTTTCGTGGCCACTGGAATCAAAGATGTTTCCAAGATACCGGTGGGGGACACCCTGACCCACGTAAAAAGGAAGGCAAAATCCCCTCTTCCCGGTTACCGGAGACCCAAGCCGGTCGTCTTCGCTGGATTTTATCCGGTCGACAACAGGGATTATGAACAACTCAAAGAGGCCCTTGCCAAGCTTCAACTAAACGATTCATCTTTTACTTTCGAGCCAGAAAAATCGCAAGCACTCGGATTCGGTTTCAGATGCGGATTTCTCGGTGTTCTTCACATGGAAATAGTCAGGGAACGACTCGAAAGGGAATATGATCTTGAAATAATAATCACAGCGCCGAATGTCATATACAGGGCGGTCGACAAATCCGGCAACGTGATTCTTGTTAAGAATCCCAGCGAGATGCCACCCTCCAACAGAATCTTAAGGGTTGAGGAGCCCTACGCCTCTGTACTGATAATCACGCCTGGTCAGATGGTGGGACCAGTTATGGAACTTTGCAACCAAAGAAGAAGCATCTTCAAGAACATGGAGTACATATCTTCCAACAGGGTGGAAATTACTTGCGATATGCCGCTTGCCGAGATGGTAGCTGGATTTTACGACCAGCTAAAGAGCCGGTCGAGGGGTTATGCTTCCATGGATTACGAGCTCATTGGTTTTCGGGAAAGCAATCTCGTGAAGCTCGAGATTTTGGTCCACGGTGAAGTTATCGACGCTTTTTCCTCCATAGTGCCTAAAGAACAGGCCCAGTCAAGAGGGAGAGAGCTGGTTCGGAAACTGAAAGAATTCATACCGAGGCAACTTTTTGAGGTCGCTCTGCAGGCCTCTGTTGGTGGAAAGATAATTGCCCGGGAGAATATACCTGCCCGAAAGAAGGACGTCACCGCAAAGTGCTATGGCGGCGATATCACCAGGAAGAGAAAACTCTGGGAAAAGCAGAAGGCGGGAAAGAAAAGAATGAAGATGATAGGAAGGGTCGAAGTTCCGCAGGAAGCTTTTATCGTTGTCATATCCAGGGAAGATCAGGATTGATTTCGCCCCCATTTTAAACGCCTGTTATTGCCTGCCCAAATTAGCACTCTATTTAAAGGAGTGCTAAAATTTAGATGCGAAACGCCCGAGGAGATGGTGGTGTTTCTATTAGAATTAAATAATAAAGAAATCTTTCAGGGGAGTTGACCGAAAGATGAACCTGCCCGAACTTGATAAGCGAAAACAGCAAATACTAAAGGCGACAGTTCAACGCTATATACTATCGGGGAAGCCGGTAAGTTCTAAACTGATTGCGGAAACTTGCGAGCTGGGCGTAAGCCCGGCGACAATACGCAATGAGATGGCGATTCTTGAGAAGATGGGGCTTATAAGCCAACCCCATACGTCCGCAGGAAGAGTCCCCACAGACCTCGCGTACCGTTACTACGTGGATATGCTTACCGAATACCCGAGCCTTCCGGCTGATGATTCTGCCGCAATTGAAAGAATATTTACCGAACGTTCACGGGAGCTGGAAGCGCTTTTAAGGGAGGTGTCGCTTCTTCTCTCGAGTCTTACAAAAAGCGCGGCAATGGTTTTCGCTCCATTCCCGCCGGCTGATACCGTGAGGAATATCGACATGATCAGGATAAACGGACAGAAGGTGGTGGTAATTGCTATCACTGCCAAGGGAGAGGTTTGCAAGAGGTTTATTATCACAAACCAAAAACTGAGGTCAGAGGTTATAGAGAAGGTTCAGCGGTATTTGAACGATATGCTAAAAGGAAAGAATGCGGATGCGATAAACCGTGAGGCAATTGTAAGAAAAACAAGCCTTGGTAAAGCGGGCAAGGAACTCATGGAAAAATCGCTTGAGGCAATCCAGGAATATATGAACACTATCGAGGAACACGTATTTATCGGGGGTACGGCGAATATCGTAAGAGAAATGGAAAAAACCGGCGCCGAGTGGGTGCAGATGCTGCTCGAGGCTCTTGAAAAGCAGTACATTATACTCAATCTCCTTAAAGAAATAATAAATGAAAACAAGCTTATGGTTAGAATCGGCGAAGAGAACCCTATAGATGAATTAAGGAAGTTCGCATTTGTTGGAGCCAGTTATTCTGTGGCGCCCGGGATACTCGGTTCACTCGGGGTTGTGGGACCGAAGTACATGGACTACGCGCGCGCTATCGGCGCTGTGGATTATCTTGCCAAGACCCTCGGAAAACGACTCATGAGTCTGAAGGGTTGACGGGGGTATCAGGTGTGCACGACGAAATCGAGCAAGACCTTTACGAAATCCTTGGTGTAAGCAGAAACGCTACTAAATCTGAGATAAAAGCCGCTTACCGCAAGAAGGCCCGCGAATGTCACCCGGATGTCGCAAAAGACGACCCTGAAAGTGAGAGGAAATTCAAGGAGCTCACTTTCGCGTACGAAATTCTCTCGGATGATGTGAAACGCCGCGACTACGACATGTGGGGACTTGAGGGGCTGAAGCGGCATGGCGGCATTGAGTATGCCGGTTTCACCACTTTCCAGGACTTAATAGACATGTTCTTCAGTGGGCCGTTCGGCTCGCCTTTCAGGAGAACTACAACGTCCTCAAGAGTTGTTATACGGGGAAGAGATTTAGAAGTGCCAGTAAGTCTCACGCTCAAGGAGGTCCTCAGCGGGGTCGAGCGCGAGATCGAATACGAACGATTGGTCCTATGCGGCGAGTGTGATGGTACCGGGATGATGCCCGGCACTCACCTCAATGATTGCAAGGAATGTCGCGGAACCGGCCAGATCACGACGAGACGCGACAACTTCTTCGGGACTTTCCTGACCTCGCGGACTTGCAGGATATGTGGCGGAACCGGCAGGGTAATGACTCATCCGTGTTCAAGATGCGCAGGTGAAGGTAGGGTCAAGAAAGTCGAAAACCTTAAAGTGCACGTGCCTCAAGGCCTGGAGGATGGGGACCACTTGAGAATAAGGGGAAAGGGGGACGATGGCGTAAATGGCGGTGAACCCGGCGACCTTTATGTTGAAATAAGAATAGAGCCAGATAGCAGGTATATAAGGGATGGCGAAACGATTTACACCGAAGTTGAAGTTGATATGGTTGATGCTGCTCTCGGCTGCGAAATGAACATGGATTCTCTGGATGGACCAATTAAGCTGGCGGTTCCTCCGGGCACGCAACCCGGCGATATTATAAGAGTTAAAGGAAAGGGATTACCCAGGAGGGGCGGGCATAAAAGAGGCGACATGATAGTCGCGGTTAAAGTGCTCGTACCCAAAAAGATTTCCGCAGAGGAGAGAAAAATTCTCGAGAAGTTGCGTGGTTTAAGAAGCGAGAATGTGCAGAGGTGAGAAATTTACGGGTGGAATGAGAACCGGGCGCGGTTTTTGTTCCAATCTCGAATTGCTATGGGATTGCCTCTTTTTTATATTGAGGAAAAGAATATCGATGCCAGGCGTGGTATGGTCGTTCTAACAGGTAAGCACGCACATCATCTTTCAAAGTCACTGAGGGTTAAAAAAGGGGACCGCGTCAGCTTGGCGGACAGCAAAGGTAATGTTTTCAAATCCAAGGTGATTTCGCTTGACACGACGAGCGTTTATCTCGTGGTCGAGTCAAGAGCATTCTTCGAGAAGGAACGCCCCCGGATCGTTCTTTACCAATCAGCCCTCAATCGATTCTCGATGGACGAGGTTATCTCTCGGGCGGCTGAGAGCGGAGTTGACAGAGTTATTCCCTTCTTATCTGAAAGGTCGGTCATACGCCGAAAAGATGCAATTATTGATAAGGTCGAGAGAATGAGGCGTGTCGCGGTGGAGTCGTCAATGACTGCGAGAAGGCCCTGGGTGCTGGAAATCGATGCCCCGTATACCCTCAAGGAGGTACTCAAAAATACGGAGGAGGGGCTCGACATAGTTCTCTGGGAAAAGGAGGAAAAGCATTCGCTTTCGGATATTCTTCCGGAGGAGTCTCCCCCTGTCATACGCATTTACGCCGGGCCTGAAGGAGGCTTCAGCGAAAATGACATTGCAGGTTTCTCTTCGAGAGGTTTCAAGTTCGCGTCCCTGGGTAACTTGAACTTAAGGGCTATCTCGGCTGGTTCTTATGCGTCGATGCTTATCCGATACCATTACGGGTCGCTGAACACTTTATGGGGGGATCGCCCGATTGGTGGAGAAAACATATGACCTAATAACGCTCGGTTGCAGGGTCAATACGGCGGATTCTCTAAAAATCGAAAGAGAGCTAAGCAGGCGAGGTTTCAGAAAATGCGCTATTTCGGAGGCGCCTTCTTTCTGGATCATCAACACATGCGCCGTCACGGCGGAAGGAATGCGTAAATCTCGAAAAACTGTGAGAAAATGCGCCCGGACCGGGATACCTGTGTACGTTACCGGCTGCGCCTCTGAAATGGAGCCTGCTACGTTTGAGAGTATGGGAGATAACGTGCACGTCGTAAGAACGAGAGATGAAACGACCATCTTCGATTTCATAACCGCAAAAGAAAATCCTGGTGAACCAGTGCCATGGTCCTGTTCAAACTTAGTCCGGGTGCCGTTGAAAGTTCAGGACGGATGCTCGAGATATTGCAATTACTGTATCGTGCCGTATTTGAGAGGCAAACCTGTAAGCAGACCCATGAGAGAAATCATTTCGGACACTGCTGATCTTGTTTCTGCCGGCGCGCGGGAAATAATCATATGCGGCATTGATCTTGGTTCATACAATGACCCGGTGGAGGGGGGACGTCTTGAGAAGCTCATCAAGAAAATTCACGAGGCTTTTCCCTCCATCTGGATAAGACTCAGCTCTATTGAAATAAATGACATAACGGGAGGCATCCTTCAGTCCATTGCGGGTGGTATTGCATGCGAACATCTTCACTTACCTCTGCAAAGCGGGGATGATCGTGTGCTTGAGAACATGGGAAGACAGTACGATACTGATTTCTACAGGGAGAAAGTTGCTAATATTCGCGAGAGGATTCCTTCCATTGCTATTTCAACTGACGTGATGGTTGGATTTCCCACAGAGGACGAACCGGCGTTTTCAAACACGGCGACCTTTCTCAAAGAGATAGGTTTCTCGAGGGTGCATGTCTTCAAGTATTCCTCGAGAAAAGGAACTAAAGCCTTCGCGCTGGGGGACCCTGTTGAGTCGAAGGTCAAGGAGCGCAGGGCTCTTGTTTTAAGGGAAGCCGCGAGATTATTGAGTTATGAGTTCCATCGAAGATTCTTGAGAAATCGCGTGGATGTTCTAATAGAGGGACCCGTAGGCGAAAGACCGGGCGTTCTCTTCGGAAGAACCAGAAATTTTGCGGGGGTTTTCGTAAGGGGAGAAGCCCGACTCACGGGAGCGTTCGCCACGGTGGAGGTGACCGGGGCAAGTGCACAAGGCATGGAAGGGAATATAATTGAAGTAAAGGATTTTTCAGAGAAAGGAGAGTTGAGTTGGAAGAATGTTTATTCTGCAGAATCGTAAAAAAAGAGGTTGGAAGCGAAATAGTCGCTGAAAACGCCAACGCTATCGCTATCAGAGACATAAATCCCCAGGCACCCGTCCATATTCTGGTGCTCCCAAAAGAACATATAGCGTCGCTAAAAGATATAACAATTGATAAATGCGACGTTATAACCGATATTTTCATGTTAATCAACGAACTTACGGTCTCTGAAGGGATTGTTCAGACGGGTTTCAGAATCGTAATAAATCAAGGGGAGGACGGGGGTCAGGAAGTTGACCATCTTCATTTCCATCTTCTCGGCGGGAGATTTATGAGGTGGCCTCCCGGTTAATATTTTCTGGCAGTATGGTTTGCACGCAACATTGAAATGTGCTCACCCCCTTTCGAAGTGGCCTCCCGGTTAATATTTTCTGGCAGTATGGTTCATCTGAAAGAGTGTTTTGCGCAAAAGCCTCGAGTCAATCTGTGAATCGAGAGGACTGATAATATGGGCTTGAAGGAAAAAATAAACGGAGATTTGAAAGAAGCAATGCTTGCAAGGGATAAAATACGCACTTCGACCCTGAGGTTGCTGATAGCGTCGATAAAAAATGCGGAGATAGAGAAAAGACGGGAAATCTCAGATGAGGAATTTATCGAAATCATAAACCGGGAGGTCAGGAAAAGAAAAGAGGCGATAGCGGAGTTTGAAAAAGGAAACCGCCCTGATCTTGTGGAAAAAGAGCTTTCTGAAATGAATATCCTCAAGCAATATCTCCCAGAAGAAATCCCTGTTGAAGAATTGAAGAAAATGCTAGCCAGAGTGATTGAGGAACTGGGCGCTTCATCGCTGAAGGACCTCGGCAGAGTGATGTCAAGAATAATGCCCGAAGTGAAGGGAAGGGCGGACGGCAAGATGGTGAATCAGCTCGCCCGGGAAATGCTCGGGGTCGATTAGTTTAACTCATTTAAAAGCGGGGGAAAGCAATTGAGCAAGCAACTCTCCGAAGTGAAGATCGTGGTGCCCGGCAGGCATTCCATGGTCTCTCTTCTGGGACAGCAGGACCGTTTTCTCAAAGCGGTTGAAAGTTCGTTCGGGTGCCGGATAGTGGCCAGAGGTAATGAAATCGACATAAAAGGCGAGGAGCGCGAAGTTGAGCAGTGCACGAGACTATTTGAGGAACTGATTGCTCTCCTTGACGAAGGAATGGTGATAACTCTAGAAAACCTCAACGTTGCCATCGAGATGATAAAGAGCGGCAACAAAGTAAAGCCAACAGAGGTCTTTAAAGACGCTGTGCTGACCGCCAGGGGAAAAGTCATCAGACCGAAAACCGTCGGACAAAAGAAGTATGTAGAAATTATGCGAAAAGCAACGATAGTGTTCTCAATAGGTCCTGCGGGGACCGGAAAAACTTACCTCGCGCTCGCCTACGCGGTGCAGTGCCTGCTTGACAGGACTGTTGATAGATTGATATTAACCCGCCCCGCAGTGGAAGCTGGGGAGAAGCTCGGATTTCTACCAGGCGACCTTTACCAGAAAGTTGATCCGTATCTTCGACCTCTTTACGATGCTCTTTACGAGATGCTGGGGGCGGAAAAATTCCACAGGATGATGGAACAGGGAATAATCGAGGTGGTTCCTCTCGCTTTCATGCGGGGCAGGACGCTTAATGACTCGTTCATCATACTTGATGAGGCTCAGAACACGAGTCCGGAGCAGATGAAGATGTTTCTTACGCGGATTGGTTTCGGTAGCCGCGCTGTCATAACGGGAGACATAACCCAGGTCGATCTCCCGAGAGAAATGGAGTCCGGTTTAATGGTCGTCAGAGAGATTCTTGATGGCATAGATGGTGTGGAGTTTGTTTATCTTGACGCGGGCGACGTTGTCCGTCACAGGATTGTCCAACAGATCGTTGAGGCATATAAAGAATATGAGGCAAAAAAGAAAGAGCAAATTTCATCAAAAAACAAGAAATTATGAACTATCGCCGCTACCTCGATAACGTGAACAGACTCAGAACACGTCTTGATAAGATATCCTTGCGGACAAGGCGTCTTTTAACCGGTTTATGCCTTTTCATCATAATACTTTCTGTGCTTGCCTTTGAGATCCAGCCAGGTGGAGGCTTGGAGGTAGGAAAGCCGAGTCCGAAGAATATTTACGCGCTCAAAGATTTCGATTTCTTAGACATGCAAAAAACGGCGCAGAGGCGAAAAGAAGCCGCGCTGAGGGTTGCTGATGTTGTGGTGTATGACGGGAGGGCCGCTTCAAGAAACCTCGAGGATCTTGTGGATTTCTTCGCGCTATTCAGTGACAAAAACTCGATGACTTTTGTGGACGTCGAGAGGAAGGCGGAAGAACTATCCAAGAAATATGGCGCCCAAATCACGTCAGAGACTCTCACTCAATTGCTACAGCTAACCCCTGAGGATTTGGACCTCGTTAACGACGCTTCCTATCTGGTGTTGTCCGAGATTGTCAAATCAAAGATAACCTCTGAGAACCTGGAGGAGTTCAAAGCCTCATGCAGAGCTAGAATCGCAAAAGCCCTTTCTCACAGTTCACTGGCCAGCCTTGCGCAAACGGTTGTTGAATCGTTTCTCCGACCCAATTCTCGCATAGATTACGCCGAAACGCAGGCTCGGAGGCTTGAGGCTATGAACAAGGTTAAGCCTGTTTATACCACTGTGAGACAAGGCGATCTGATTGTCTCACGCGGCGAGCTGGTTACCCGGGACATAGCCGAAATGGCAAAAATCGCCGGAGTTACAGGAATAGCCATCCGTCCGTTAACAGTATCCCGATATGCGGTGATCCTCCTCGTTATTCTCGTGCTTTCCGGGCTTTACCTTTCCAGGTTCCAAAGGATGTATTACGATAGCCCAGGTATGTTGGCGCTTCTTTGTTCCTTGTTGGTCTTTTTTACTCTTGTTGCCAAACTGCTCTCATATCTGTACTTTTCACTTTCTCAAACATGGATGTTCCTGTTACCCATATCTGCGATAACTATCATCACCTCTGTTCTTTTTAACTCCGATCTCGCCATACTTGCTTTGCTGGTATGCAGTGTTATGACCGGTATAAATTTTGCGGGAAATTTCCAGCCAGCGGCGTTCACGGCGCTTGGCGGCTCAATTCCCGCGTTCCTCGCCAGTCGGAAGTCGGATAGACATGAGTTAAGAACGGCGGGTCTTATTACCAGCGCCTGGCTTGGATTTGTTGCTTTCGGCATAAGTTATCTTACTACCTCCAAAAGTTCAGTTGTTTTGAATACTACAGTGGGTTTCTTGAACGGGGTGGCTTTTTCAATAATGGCTATGGGCATTCTTCCGTTTCTCGAAACAACGTTTAGAATCACTACCCACGCCTGGCTTCTTGAACTTGCTTCTCCTGAGCAACAATTGCTTAAGGAGCTTTCCTTGAAAGCCCCTGGTACTTACTCCCACAGCATCATGGTTGCAAATCTCGCCGAAGCAGCGGCAAGAGAAATCGGGGCAGACCCGATATTAGCAAGAGTCGCCGCTTACTATCACGATATTGGAAAGATAAAAAGACCGCATTTTTTCATTGAGAACCAGCCTCCCGGACGCAGTCCTCACGAAGGATTGAAACCGAGCCTGAGCGCGCTTATTATCACAAGTCATGTTAGGGATAGCGTGGAAATACTTGAAAAGAACCACTTCCCGCCTGACATTATCTCGATTATCAGGTCTCACCACGGAACGGGATTTGTGAGATATTTCTACGAGAGGGCTCTTGAGCGAATGCCTGAAGAAGGCGAAATCGATGAAAGCCGATTCAGGTACAGATATGATCTGCCTAAGGGGAAGACCGCGGGCATCCTGCTTCTTGCTGATTCTGTCGAAGCAACTGCTAGAACTCTCCCGAGAAGGACTCCCGCAGCCCTTGAACAGATGATTGAAAGGATAGTTAACGAAAAGCTAACCGCAGGCCAGCTCGATCAATCGGATTTGACCTTCAGGGACCTGAAAAGAATCAAGATGGCTTTTTTAAAGATACTCGGAAGTTCTTACCATCCGAGAATGGAATACCCCGCGGTCGTAGTACTGAAAGGTGAATCGCGCAATGGAAGTGAATTTAACATCAGAGACAAAATGGGACCCAGAAAAAGAACGAAAGCTAACAGAAAAAGTGAAAGCAATGCTTCATAAAATAGCGGGTAACCCGAACGTTGAAGTGAGCCTCCTAATAGTCGATGCGGATAGAATGACCGAGTTAAACTCCAGGTATATGGGGAGGGACGAACCAACTGATGTTCTTGCCTTTCCGATGGTGGAAAGTCCCGAAATCAAGTCGTTTCTAAGTCAGAATCACGCTCATCCGGAGCCGCTGGGAGACATAGTGATCTGCCTTCCGGTGGCAAGAGACCAAGCCGGGGAGCGCATGAGTTCAGAGATGGAAGAAGTGGAGCTTTTGGCCGCCCATGGGCTTCTTCACCTTCTTGGTTACGAAGACGACACCCAAGAAGGCAGACAGGAGATGAGACGCTTGGAGGCGTTACTATTGGAGCGCATGTCCGACCAGAATTGCGCGGGTGATTGAGATGCCGGTGGCTCTCGGTATCGTGGCCCTTGTGATATTGCTTCTTTTGGCGGGTTATCTTGCCGCCTCCGAGGCTTCCCTGATGCGCTCGAGCAGAGTGAGGGTGCGCTACCTCGTTGAGAAAAAGGTGAGAAAAGCCCAAATTCTCGAGGACCTGATAGAAAAACCGGAAAGTTTCCTTCCTTCTTTACTTTTAATGGTGCTCATCGTCCAACTAACATCCGCGTCGCTTGCGACCTGGTTGGTCACGAGAATTTCAGGAAACGCCGGCATTGGGGTTGCCGCCGGGACAGCTCTGATAACCGTTATGATGTTTGTCTTCGGTGAACTCATTCCAAAGGCTTACGCGAGTCATAACTCCGAGAAAGTAGCTTTAAAGGTTGTCAAGACAATCGCCCTGCTTGGTAAGGCACTGCGTCCTGTAGCAATGGTGCTCGAGGGTTTCGCAAGTGCTTTTATGCGTTTCATTCTCCGCAAAGAGCTAACGGTTGAGGCCATTGTCCATGATGAGGGCGAGATCAAAGCGATGGTCGCTGCTGCTGAGGAAAATGACGTGATAGAGGAAGAAGAAAAAGAGATGATACATTCTGTCTTCGAGTTTGGGGACATGATAGTTCGAGAGGTTATGGTCCCGCGTCCGGACATGGTTGCAATTCCAATCGATTCGGCGGTACGCGACGCGCTTGTCGTTGTGATTGAGAATGGGTTTTCGAGAATACCTGTTTTTGACGGGAACCTTGACAACATTTCGGGCATTCTTTACGCAAAGGATTTGCTGTTTTACTTAAAGGAAGGAAAGCTTGACCAAGAAATAAAGGACCTTATACGCGAAGCCTATTTTATTCCTGAGACGAAGAGGCTTGGCGACTTGTTGAAAGAACTTCAAAGGCGGAAAGTTCACATGGCTATTGTCGTTGACGAGTACGGTACCGTCACCGGTCTGGTTACGATCGAGGATCTTCTCGAGGAAATCGTTGGAGAGATTTTTGATGAGTATGACAGGGAAATCAAGCTTATAGAGGAGATATTCCCGGGGAAATACGGTCTCGACGCGAGGTTGAGCATAGATGACTTAAACGAGCTCATGGACACCGAAATTCCATCTGAAGATGTGGATACGGTTGGGGGTCTCGTTTTGAAGGTTCTTGGAGAAGTGCCTAAACCAGGGGCATCTTTTGTTCTCAACGGTCTTGTGTTCACTGTCGAGAAGGTCAGGAATAACAGGATTTCAAAAGTCACGGTGGAAGTCCTCGGCGAAGCCCCTGAAACCGAAAATCAGGAATTTGAGTAGGCAATGCTTGAATCCGTTTCAATGGGAGGGATCAGGATACTGACCTCCCCCGCAATTCGGGAAAATCATGGTATATTCATCGGTTTCACAAGCAGAGATGGAGGGGTAAGCGCCGGAAAATTTAGAAGTCTCAATCTCTCATACAAAGTTGGCGATGAGTCCCGAAACGTTGCCAGAAACCGCGTTTTACTTGGATCGAGTATTGGGATTCCTCCCGACCGGTGGGTCGCGCCCAGGCAGATTCACGGCACACACGTCAAAACCGTTTACGATTCAGACGCTGGTAAAGGGGGCGTCTCAGAGGAATCTGCAGTTTCCCTGGCAGACGGTCTCATAACCAGCTATAAGGAACTTGCGCTCATTGTGCTCGTGGCAGATTGTGTGCCTGTCCTACTTTTCGAGCACAAGTGTCGCGTGGTCGCTGCCGTGCACGCCGGTTGGAGGGGTGTTCTTGGGGGTATCGCTGTAAGTGCTGTAAGAAAGATGAGAAAGTATTACGGATGCGGTCCATCAAAAATATCCGCTATTCTCGGTCCTCACATCGGTCCCTGTTGTTTTGAGGTTGGGCACGATTTGGCGAAACGCTTTGAGGAGGAAATTGGGCAAAGTGTCGTCAGACAGAGAGAAGATGATGGTTATTTTGTAAATTTGGGAAAGGCACTCAGTTTTCAACTCGAGTTCGAAGGGCTGAAGCCAAACCATATCTGTTTTACTGGCAAGTGCACATGTTGTGAGGACGATTATTTCTCATACAGGCGCGATGGGGGAACTACCGGCAGACAGTGCGGGATAATATTCTCTTTCTGAGTTTATTATTAGCATTGGGGGAGAGTCAAAATGAGAAGGGTCAGGGTTGTCATTTTCGGAAGGGTTCAAGGGGTCTTCTTCAGGGCGGAGACCAGGCGAATCGCCAAAGAGCTCGGAGTATCCGGTTGGGTTAGGAATGTTCCGGATGGCTCCGTGGAAGCGGTCTTTGAGGGTCCTCCCGAAATGGTTGAGAAAGCCATTGAATGGTGCAGGGAAGGTCCTCCAGGAGCGATAGTGCAAAAGGTTGAAATGTACGATGAAAATCCGTGTGGAGAAAAAGGTTACAAAATAATATATTGAGACGAAATGAGACACTCGCGCTCGGGTCGCACAAAGTAGCGGTGAAGGGAAGGATAAGAAAGTAATCGAAAAATAATATGAATAAGATAGAAAAGAACGTATTACGCATCAGGCAAAGAATTGCGGAAGCGGCTTTGCGGGCGGGCAGAGACACGCAGGAAATAATACTTCTTGCTGCCGGGAAAAACAGAACCGCAGAGGAGATAAGGGGGGCGATAGAAGCAGGGGTTGATTGCGTAGGTGAGAATCGAGTCCAGGAGTTGCTGAAAAAAATAGAAGCGCTTGGCAATTTGACTGAATGGCATTTTATAGGGCATTTGCAGAGGAATAAAGTTAAGTATTTGCCGGGCAAGGTGTCCATGATACATTCAGTTGATTCACTTGGGCTGGCGAAGGAAATATCCAAGAGAGCGCTTTTAGCTGGAGAAGAGATACCCGTGTTATTGCAGCTCAATATTGCCGGAGAGGAAAGCAAGTTTGGGTTTGAACCCGGAGATATTTACAATGTCATTGATGAGATGCTCATTCTAAAAGGAGTGAGACTCGTTGGTCTGTCAACGATAGCTCCTTTTACAAGGGATGCAGAAGAAGTGCGGTGGGTTTTCCGGTGTTTGAGGGAAACGAAGGATCAAATTGAAGACCGTTTTGGGATAGAATTTAAGCACCTGTCGATGGGCATGACAAACGATTTCGAGTGCGCTATTGAGGAAGGGTCCACCATAGTAAGGTTAGGAACAGCAATTTTTGAAGGCATATAAGAAGAGTATAGTTTCGTTACGACGAGGAGGTAGCGATGCCCGGTTTTTGGGCCAGAATGCTTGATTGGCTTGGTTTGCGCGAACCGGACGAGTTCGGTGAAGTGCGGGCAAGGGAAGAGGCAGTGGAGGAAATTTCCGAAAGGGTGCCGCGGAGAAGAGGCACTGAAAGGGTTCTTCAGCCCGTGGTGGAGGCTCCGGCGCGCGTGCACGTCATCGAGCCAAAAAGCTTCAACGATGCCGAACAGATTGGCGCCAAGTTCAAGAACGACACCCCGGTAATCGTTAACCTCCAAAACATTGATAGAGAACTGGCGAAGAGGCTCATCGACTTTGTCAGCGGGTTAACTTACGGACTGGACGGTGGAATTCAGCGGGTAGCGGAAATGGTATTCCTTCTCACACCTGCGAACGTGGAAGTTTCAGCCGAAGACCGCAAGTGGATGAGAGAAAAAGGCTTCTTTAACCAATTCTGATTTCCCCACCGGAGGAATTTTTGAGAAAGGTCGGTTTGATTGGCGTCGGCAATATGGGTGAGGCTATGCTCCGTGGCTGGCTGAGCTCCGGAGTCATCGAGAAGAGCGAAATTGTCGCGTGCGAAAAGAGCGCAGAAAAAAGGGAAAAGATAGCAAGCAGGTATCGAATTAGAGTTTTACAGGAACCCAGGGATGTCGCGGAATTAACCGAGATCATCTTTCTTGCCGTGAAACCTCAGGATTCCAGGGAAGTGCTCGAGGATATTGCCGATACCCTGGACGATGAAAAATGCCTGGTCTCCATTGCCGCCGGACTCAGCGTGGATTCCATTCGAATGGCTATTGGTTCGAAAGCTTGCGTCGTGAGGGTTATGCCCAATATATGCGCAAGATCACTTGCCTCCGTTTCGGCTTACTGTGTTGACCTGGGTAATTATAAAGATGGTTTGGAAGACATAAAACTCCTTTTGTCTGGTTTTGGCGAGGCGATTGAAGTATCCGAGGACCAAATGAATCTTATCACCGCTGTGAGCGGCAGCGGTCCCGCTTACTTTTTCTACCTCACTGAGGCGCTTATAAAAGCGGCGATCTTGCTTGGTCTCGATGAGAAAATCGCCGCTCTTTTGGCGCGAGAAACGCTTTGGGGATCAGGAAAATTGTTGAAAGAATCGGGTTTGACTCCTTATGAGTTGAGGATGGCTGTATCCAGTCCCGGCGGAACAACCGTCGCGGCAATTGGTGAGCTTGAGAACGGAGGATTTGAAGAACTCGTGAGGAAAGCAGTATCCAGAGCCATGAGAAGAGCCGAGGAGCTCACGAAGTAACAAAAAGCACATTGGGAGGTATGAACCATGACAATAACTCCTCAGGATATCCATCACAAAGAGTTCAAATCCGCGCGGTTTGGAGGGTACAACGAGGAAGAAGTGGATTCGTTTCTGGACTTAGTGGCTGACGAACTGGAGAGGCTTATTCACGTTAATGAGGATCTCACACAGCAACTTGAAGCCGCAAGGAAGCGGGTACAGGAATTTGAGGAAATGCAAAATTCCCTGCAAAACGCGCTGTTAACCGCATCTAAAGCGGCGGAAGTAATGAAAGAGCAGGCACGACAGGAGTCCGAGGCTCTTATAGAAAAGGCGAGGCAGGACTCGGAGGCTGCTTTGAACAGGGCGCGGGAACAGGCAAGGGATTTGATATCTAAAGCTCAAGCCGAGCGCACGAAGATAGAAAGAGAGATAGCAAGGCTTAAAGAAATCAGGGGGAGCTATCTTGATTCCCTGAGGGAAATAGCGGCATCTCATCTCAGGGAAGCCGAAAGGATTTTAGAGTCTGAGAAGTCGGATGTTTCCAGTGGCGATATCAGATACGCTGGCAGCGAAACAGCCATCGAGGACGTGTTAACCGAGGAAAAGGAATCTGTCCCGGCGATTGAACACGTCGAAGAGGCGAAGGGCGATTCCAGGGAAATTGCCGACCAGCAAGAAACAACAATTGCCAAGAGGATAAGCGATAGTGATAAAAGAGGGCAGTCCAGCTCTGAGACGGTGGAGAGAAAAGATACACCGGAACAGACCGAAGCAAAAATAGATGTCGATAAAGAAACCGAGGAGGATGTTACCCGGGTTAAGACTGAAAAGACCCCTGAACTCAAGCAGGGAGGGAACACCGAAATTGTGGATCAGGGTTCCGGGGATACAAAAAGAGCAGACCTGGGGGAGGAAACGGTCTCGAGCTCAGATTTAATAAACGAGATTTTAGGAGCGAAAGACGAGGAAAATCCGTACGTTGAGCTGCTCGGGCTTGAGGAAGATGAGAAAGAGCGCGGAAAGCGGGGGCGGGTTTTCCGGAGAGAAAAGAAAGAGCGGGACCTGTTTTGGGAATAGGCAAATCCCGACTGTTTTGTTCATGTCGCTTACCTTAAAGAATCAGAGATTTTGTTGAGCGCTTCAAAAGAAAATCAAACCGAGTGTAAACTCACTAGCGTGAAAGTTTCTCCTGGATCAAAAAAGACTGAAGTTATTGTTCTGGGTGACGGCTCTCTAAAAGTGCAATTAAAATCTCAACCTAAAAAGGGCAAAGCCAACAAAGAACTCATCTCAGTTATTTCAATTTTTTTGGACCTACCCGAGAGCTCTTTGAAAATCATTAGGGGCGCAACAAAACGTCACAAGATTATCGAAATCGTTACTAAGTAGCGGCATTATTTATTTGCTTGTATTGCTTAATCTTTGATTGTATAATCTTTATCGATGAAGGAATCTGGCAAGCAAAAGATTAGAATATTTATCGGAATCTCCCTCAGCGAGGAAGCAAGAGATTACGCCGCCTCAAAAATCGACCAGCTGTCCAGGTTAATAACAGGCGTTCGCTGGGTACGCCCCGAGAACCTTCATATAACACTTAAGTTCATTGGATGGTGTGACTCTTCCGTTGTGCCGGAGATAGTAAAGATAATGAGTCAATGCTCGAAGTTTTTGCCCGCAAAGGTATCTGTGGGGGGCGTGGGAGGTTTTCCGTCACATGATCGTGCTAAAGTTATATGGGTAGGCGCCGGTGATATCGAGGGTAAGCTTGAAAAAATGTTCCGAATGATCGATGGAAGACTTACCAGGATGGGTATAAAAAGCGAGAAAAGAAAGTACCATCCCCACATAACCATTGGACGGTCCTCAGGCGGCCCAGTGGCTGTCCCATCGATAAGCGAACGGGAAAACGACAGTCCCATTTTCTTCACGGTTGAAGATATCATACTTTTCGAAAGCGAGCTGAAAAGCTCGGGCGCCGAATATTCTGTCCTTCAGAGGATAAAGTAGTTATAGAGTTTTTGGCATGACTGGTACGGCTTTTTGATAAAAATTTTGAAAGAAACCATTTGAAAGGGTGACCCAAATTGGATAAGGAAAAATCTCTCGAAATGGCGCTTATGCAGATAGAAAAACAGTTTGGGCGTGGATCAATAATGCGTTTAGGCGCTGAGGCTGACCGCATGTCCGTGGAGGTCATACCCACAGGCTCGATTGCGCTGGATATAGCTCTGGGCGTCGGAGGGCTTCCGAGAGGGCGTGTTGTGGAAATATTCGGTCCAGAATCGAGCGGAAAGACAACTGTGGCGCTCCACGTGATCGCTGAGGCTCAAAAACTGGGAGGCACCTGCGCGTTCATCGATGCGGAAAACGCCATGGATCCCCAGTACGCCAGTGCAGTAGGGGTCAATATTGATGAACTCTTAATAAGCCAACCCGACACCGGCGAGCAGGCCTTGGAGATAACAGAGGTTCTTGTCAGAAGCGCCTCGATCGACGTGATTGTCATCGATTCAGTGGCGGCGCTGGTTCCCCGCGCGGAAATAGAGGGGGAAATAGGCGATTCTCATGTGGGTCTCCAGGCGAGGTTGATGTCCCAGGCTTTAAGGAAACTTTCAACGGCAATAAACAGATCAAGAGCCGTGACGATTTTTATAAATCAACTCCGAGAAAAAATCGGGGTCATGTTCGGGAGCCCGGAGGTCACGCCTGGGGGAAGAGCGCTTAAGTTTTATTCGTCCGTACGGATTGATTTAAGGAAGCTCGACTCAATCAAGAAGGGAACAGAGATAGTTGGCAACCGTGTGCGCGCGCGGGTGGTCAAAAACAAAGTTGCGCCGCCTTTTAAGAACGCGGAGTTCGATATCATGTACGGAACCGGAATTTCGAAAGAGGGTGACATCCTCGACCTCGGAGTTGATTTTGGAATCGTTAAAAAGAGCGGCGCGTGGTATATGTATGACCAACAGCAGCTTGGTCAGGGAAGGGAAAACGCGAAGAATTTCTTACTGGAACACCCCGAAATATCAAACCAGATAGAAATGATGATAAGGGAGAAGGCGGGGCTTCTTCCTCGAGTAGACTCGGCGGGAGAAAAAGCAGGAGATGAATTTGAGCAATAAGAGCGCAAGGGAAGGAACGAGCAGGGCTGTAGAGGATACCGGTTCTTCTCCTTACTTCCAGGCTTTACGTTTCTTAGAAAGAAAACCCAGGTCATGTCAAGAAATCTATCAACGCCTTCTTTTAAAGGGTTTTGATGCCAGTGAGATTCACGAGACCTTGGAACGCCTTAAGGACATGGGTCTTTTAGATGACCGGCAGTTTGCTGTCAGATACGCGGAGGAGATATTCTCAAAAGGATACGGCACATTAAAGATAAGGCGCAAACTTGCGGAAAAAGGAGTAAAGAGAGACATCATCGAGGAGACGATAGCGGAATTTTCAGATTTGGAGAAGGAAAGAGCCAAAGAAGTACTGAGGACCCAGCTTATCAGGAAAGCCTCAAAACCCGAAGAGATATCACGAAAGAAGCTTCTTATTTATTTATCCAGAAGAGGGTTTTCCGAGGAATCATCCATTGCTGCCGTCGAGGGGCTTGAAGCAAGTCTGGATTTCTAAGGGTTAGATTGTATCTCGAACAGGGCATATTTTTGAGAGGATTGGAAATTTCAAAGTTTTCAAAAAACCTACAGATCAGAAAGGAGCGTCTTCTCCAAAATCTTGGGTATCACTTCGCTGGATACGAGAAAGGCTCATCCGATTGATGAAAGGAAAACCAGCGTTGTGCTTATCCGATTTTCATTGACAGTGCTTAAGTCCGGGAATAAAATCAATATTGCATACAAGGCACAGTAGGGAATTGTTTTTTTATAATTTGTTTAATGGATTTTGGGGACGGACGACTGGCTCTGCCCAATGAATATATATAAACTGTTAGTTCAGGGTTAGTCCGGCTTCTAAAATTTAAACTGTCTGTGCCGAGCCGTGCTCGGCTCTTTTTCATAAAAAGGAGGTATTTAAGATGGTGACCGCCCTGATAGCCGCCGCAGCACTGGCTGCAGGTTTTGTACTAGGGTTCTACATAAGAAAGTATCTCATAGAATCAAAAAGAGAAGAAGCTCAAGTCACCGCGGAAAAAATACTTGCAGAGGCAAAAAGGCAAGCGGATAACATAAAACGTGAAGCTAAGGTTGAGGCTAAGGACCGGATACACAGTATGAGGGCTGAGGCTGAGCGCGAGCTGACAAGCCGGAGAAGTGATCTTCAAAGACTTGAGCGCAGATTAATGCAGCGTGAAGAGCTTCTCGAATCCAAGGAGAAAGAGGCTGAAAAAAGAGAGAAGCGAGTGGTCGCATGGGAAGAACATCTTAAAGCCCAGGAGATGAAACTCGCAAAAGCTGCTTCAGAACAGAAGAAACTTCTTGAGAAAATAGCTCACATGACCACAGAGGAAGCTCGGGAATTCCTCATAAATTCCATAAAGGACGAGGTCAAGCATGAATACGCGATGTTTATAAAAGAAGAGGAGATCAGAGCAAGAGAAGAAGCTGAGAAGAAAGCGCGGAAGATAATCTCGCTTGCGATTCAACGGTGCGCCTCAGAGCATGTTGCGGAGACCACGGTCTCAGTGGTTCCCTTGCCTTCTGATGAGATGAAGGGGCGAATAATTGGTAGAGAGGGGCGCAACATCAGAACTTTTGAAAATCTGACAGGGATCAATCTGATAATAGATGACACACCTGAGGCGGTTGTGCTTTCAAGTTTCGATCCAATAAGACGAGAAATTGCAAGAATAACCCTCGAAAAATTGATAACTGATGGGAGAATACAACCTGCCAGGATAGAGGAGATGTATGAAAAGGCCAAAGCGGAAGTCGAGAATGAAATCAGGGAAGCTGGCGAATCCGCGGTCTTCGAGATCGGAATTCATAACATAAATAAGGAACTGGTGCGCGCTCTGGGAAGGCTCAAGTTCAGGACTTCTTACGGGCAAAATGTCTTAACCCATTCAATCGAGGTCGCTCACCTGGCCGGTATTATGGCCTCTGAACTGGGTCTCGACCCCAAGATTCCGAAAAGGGCAGGCTTGCTCCACGACATAGGTAAAGCAATTGATCATGAGGTCGAGGGTTCTCATGCTTTGATCGGAGCAGAGCTTGCGAAAAGGTTAGGGGAATCAAACCAGGTTGTCCACGCGATCGAGGCGCACCACGGAGAGATTGAAATCAAAACGATAGAAGCGGTACTCGTGCAAGCTGCCGACGCCATATCAGCCGCAAGACCTGGAGCAAGGAGAGAAACGCTCGAAAGCTATATAAAGAGGCTCGAGAAGCTCGAGACACTTGCTGATTCATTTGAGGGAGTCGAAAAGGCATACGCTATGCAGGCGGGCAGAGAAATACGCGTCATGGTACAAGCTGACACAATTGACGATGCCCAAAGCGTTGTTCTCGCAAGAGATATCGCCAAAGAGATTGAAGAGCAACTTGATTATCCTGGGCAGATAAAGATAACTGTAATAAGGGAGACCCGAGCGGTAGAATACGCGAAATAGAACGCCGACCCCGTTTGTCTTTTCGAGGGATGCAAACAGACCATTTGTAAGTTTTTCTCCTCTTTCTTGGAACTGATGAGGCTCGTAGAGGTAAGTAAACCTGACCCAAATGGAATATCGGTACGCTTCTCCCTTCTTGACCATGACGAAAAGACGAAGCCCGCCTGTGTTTCATAAGCTCGCCTGAGTTGTGTTATGCATCTGTGGCTATAATGTCCGATGACTGCCACCATGATGCCCGCCTTGATATTATTTCCAGTGATCCAAAAAGCGGGGTTTCATTTTAGAAATATGGATTTCCTCTTTTATGATGAGTTGAGCCAGTAGAGAAAAGCTCTCGTGAATCCGATACGTTTAATATGAAAAGAGGAATAAACAAACGGGGCCTAACTCAAGTGTCAAACGGGCAGATCACCCATGAGAAAGCGCTTATTTGAGCGATTCTGCGCGAAAGGGAAAAAATTAACGCTGGTTATCTGCGGTTTGTTGCTGTTTGCATACCTGGTTTGCTTTCCGGCGTGCAGCGGCAAGAAATCTGGAGCCTCTATAATCAAGGATTTGAGGGGAGTCTGGTCAACCGTGTCGGTAAAGGCCCAGGGTATAGTAAGATGCATCTCCGGTAAGGGCGGCTATTCTCCTCAGGAAATTTCTTCAAGAACCGAACGACTCCGGCAGTATCTTTCCGGGGAGATGGAAAAATTAAAGCATAAATGGGGGAGAGAAAGCGAGGTCGTCGATCAATCAATTAAGGCGATGAGCGCCATTTCATCCTACCTTGAGAAAATTCAACAGTCATTGCAAAATCTCTTCACTTCAGATTCAGAAAAGAAAAGCCAGTTGGAGTTCGCTGTGGTTGAGAGCGCAACCAGAGCAAGGGATAGTTACGAAGAGGTTATGAGGTCTTTGGGGAAAGGATTGAGGAGAATTGATGGGGAGTTTTTCGATTGCGGTTCGATTATTATCGCGACCCTCTCTTCTTCCAGTGAGGAGAAGCTCCCGGCTCAAATCAAGGAAATAAGGAACACTGTTTTGAATTTCATGAACGCGGATATCAAGGAATACAATCCGGAAATCCTGTGGGCATTGCTTTCAAAAAAGGTCCATGAGGTTTACGCAATTTTCGGCGTAACCAAGGAAGGGTTCGCCGCTAAATGGCGTTCCGGGTGGAAAGATTCAAAACCTGTTGATTTTGCCATTAGCGCGCGGCAAATAGAAGTGGGGGAGGACGGGAGAGCGCATGTCCCAGTTGTGGTTTATTTGGAAAAGGGCTCGCCTATCGTTCAAGAAGTCGGACTCATCTTTGAGGATGGGACCTGGAAGGTAGAAAGATATCCTTTCGTCGGGATACTTGGGACGGAAAATTCCCCTTTTGAAGAGCCGAAGGATTGAGAACCCTTTATCTATATCCTAAAATAACTTAACCGATCTGAAATGCATCCTTGAATACTCACAGAAAGGAAATAGAATGGCACTTAAGGTTTTACAAATAACCGGAGCCGCGGCGGTTGTTGTACTTATGATTTTTATAATTCCCGTTCTCATTCGCTTGAGAAAAACGGCGGATGAGCTCGCTGAGATCGTTTCCGAAACGCGACCTTACGCGGTCGCGCTTTTGAAAAAAGCGCAGGACACCATGGACAGCGTCAATAGCGAACTGGATAATATCGAAAAAGTTACCGCTGAGACAAAAGTTCTGGTGGAAAGAATGGGACAAGCCACGGAGGCAATAAAAAAGGCGGCGAACTCACCCATGGCTAAAGCAGGTTTCATCTCCACTGGAGCTGCCGCAATGACCATTGCCGTTCGAAGAAGAATCTCTCAGAGAGAGTCTCACCGGAAATGACGTATACCGAAAAAGATAAGAATTCCCACTCATACTTCATCCGCACGTACGGTTGTCAGATGAACCTTCATGATTCTGAACATATTTCCGGCTTGTTGGAGGAAGCCGGATTTAAACCCGCTGCGGAAATCGGTCAAGCGGACCTTGTCATTTTCAACACCTGCATGGTGAGAAAAAGCGCGGAGCAGAAGATATTTGGCAGTATCGCCTCCGTTACCTCCAATAAGGACGCCGGGAAACCGATGATCGCCGTTTGTGGTTGCATGGCTCAAGTTTACGGCGTTGAGCTTCTCAATAGATTTCCTGGTGTGGACCTTGTTTTCGGCTTGGGCGCTGTCGGTGAACTCGAAAGACTTTTGGTTATGGCAAAAGAACGAAGGGTTTGCGCTATTGAAAATCTTGATGAATGCTTGATCGATGCTCTTCCCTGTGTGAGGGAGAAAAGGTTCAAAGCATGGTTGCCCATAAGTCACGGATGTAACAATTTTTGTTCCTATTGCATTGTTCCATTCGCACGGGGACGCGAGAAAAGCAGGAACCTGGATGAAATTCTTGAGGAAGCATCCAGGCTTGGGACTGACGGAGTGGTTGAGGTTGTTCTGCTCGGGCATAACGTAAATTCTTACGGAGCGGACCTGCCCGATGACGTTGATTTTGTTGATGTGCTGGAAGGTGTCAGCAGAATACCCGGGATAAGGAGGATAAGATTCGAGACCTCACATCCCAAGAATATTACTGAGAGGACGATTGCGGCTATCGCCCAAATACCGGAAGTATGCGAACATCTTCATCTTCCTGTCCAATCAGGTTCCGACGCCGTTTTGAAAAAAATGAACAGAGGGTATACAAGGGATTACTACCTGGACATCGTGGATACCGCAAGGAAGCTCGTTTCTGGACTATCTGTTACAACAGACATCATAGTCGGATTCCCGGGCGAAACGGACGAACAGTTTGAGGAAACGCTTAATTTGGTCAGGAGGGTCGAGTTTGACTCAGCCTATGTTTTCCTCTATTCCCCTCGTCCCGGGACAAGGGCTTTGCAGATGGGGGATGATGTGCCGATTGAAACTAAGCGCAAACGGTTCGATGAGCTTCATCGCCTTCAGCAAAGGATCACCGCTCGGAAACTTCAATCAATGGTTGGAAAGCGCTTCGAGGTTCTTATCGAGGGAAGTGCGCAGAAAGGCGATTTTTTCGAGGGAAGGACTCGCGGAAATCACGTTGTTCTTATTTCGGATTATGGACTTGTACCTGGAATGATAGTTGAAGCGAATATAATAAGCGCTGGAGGGCACGCTTTAAGGGGAAGGGCAGAAAAAGTGTTATGCAATCCATTATTGGAATGAGGGGGTCAAAAGATGGGAATTTTCGGCAATGACAGCGCGCTTTTGATTATCGACATGATTAACGATTTTGGAAAGCCAGATGGAAACCTATATGTCCCCGGGGTTGAAAATATTATCCCTAAAATTTCCGATTTGATCACGCGGGCAAGAGAATCCTCGCGCCCTGTCATCTATGTTTGCGACTCCCATGACCGAGATGATGAAGAATTTGAAAGATGGGGACCTCACGCCATTGAAGGGACGCCGGGGAGCATGGTGGTTGAGGAACTCAAACCTGCTCCCGAGGATTTCATAGTGCCGAAGAAGAGGTTTTCCGCTTTTTACAACACACGGCTTGAGGAGATTTTGAGAGAACAAGGAATAAAGCACCTGGTTATTACCGGAACCGTCACTAATATATGCGTTTTTGCCTCTGCTCTTGATGCGCTTATGCGCGGATACAAAGTTACTGTGATGAAAGACGCTGTCTGGGGGATAAACCCAGAAGACCATGAGTATGCTTTAAGACAGCTTAAAGAAGTGTTCGGCGTCGAGGTTTTATAAATCGAGGAGGTCTTGCTTTAGATGTTTCATGTGGCACCGGATGACCATATAAAACGGGGAAAAGTTACAGATGTTTACTTTGAGAGAGTGACGGAGTCGCTCAAATCGAAAGGAATCAACCCCTTCGTGACCATGGAGGTAAGGACTTCGGGCCTACCTAACAGGTGGGAATGGGCGGTCTTTGCGGGTCTTGAGGAACTGCTCAATCTCGTGGAGGGATTGCCCGTTTCCATGCGCGCTCTTGATGAGGGAACGATTTTCAGAGCCGGGGAACCGGTTCTTTCGATGAGCGGGAGATATCTTGATTTCGGCGTTTACGAAACGGCGATTCTCGGGTTCATATGTCAAGCTTCCGGAATCGCAACAAACGCAGCAAGATGCAAGATGGCTGCCGGCGACAGGCTTGTCATAAGCTTTGGCGCAAGAAGGATGCATCCGGCGATTGCGCCCATGATAGAAAGAAACGCTTTCATCGGAGGGTGTGATGGAGTGGCCGTTATAGAAAGCGCGGAGCTTATCGGAGAGCCTCCCTGGGGCACGATGTCTCATTCGCTCATACTCTGCGCTAAAGACGAGAGAACGGCTTACGAAGCTTTCGACCAGGCTGTTGATCCAGCGGTAAGAAGGGTAGCCCTGGTTGACACTTTTCAGGACGAGAAGTTCGGTGCCGTTTTTGCAGCAAAGGTGTTTGGGGACAAGCTATATGCTGTTCGTTTGGACACGCCGGGTTCGCGTAGAGGTGATTTCTTGCAAATACTCAAAGAGGTGAGGTGGGAGCTTGACATAAGGGGCTTTAGGGACGTCAAGATCTTTGTTTCAGGCGGGCTTGATGAGGACAGCATTATTGAGCTTAATCCTTATGCTGACGCTTACGGGGTGGGCACGCACATCAGCAATTCCCCGGTGGTCAATTTCTCTATGGACATTGTGGAGGTTGACGGGGAGCCGCTCGCTAAAAGGGGGAAGGAATCGGGAGCAAAACAGCTCTGGGTATGTGACAGCTGCTCTCACAGATTCCAGACTCTTTCGACTGAGGTCGTAGCAAAATGTGATGTTTGCGGCGGTTTGCTGCGCGCATTGCTTGTGGAATACGTTAAAGACGGAAAGATAATCAAAAACCCACCTGCTCCTCGAGAGATCAGGTCTTTTGTGCTGAGCCAACTTGCAAATTCCATCAAGCCTTAAGCGATTATCGCCAAATTTCCAAATTTGATGCGTGATTATTCAAACAAGGCACCAAAACCGGTCTAATGGTCAAAGAATTCAAAACAATTAGGATAATTTTGGATAGATCTGCGTCGGGGTGCGAGAATATGGCGAGGGACGAAGCGCTATTTCTCCTCTCGGGCAGCTTAGAAACCCCTGTTTTGCGATTGTATAATTTCCACCCACCTTGCATAAGCATAGGAAGGTCCCAGCAATACCCTGGCTGTCTTGATATTGGCAAATGTGTTCAAAGAGGAATAGATGTTGTGAGAAGACCGACCGGCGGACTTTCTATTCTTCACATGAACGATTTCACTTACAGCATGGTACTGCCCTTGCTGAGCGGATCAGATGGTTTTGACATGGCTTCTTTTTCATTGATATCTCAAGGGATAGTTATCGCTCTTGAAAATCTTGGGGTTAAGGCGGAGGTGGTGCGCCGGGAGAACGAGTCCGCGCGACGGGGGCAGTGGTGTTTCACGGGTATGTTTGGAATCGACATAGAATGGAACGGCAAAAAGATTTGCGGAAGCGCGCAGCGCTCGAGCAGAAATGCGGTTCTACAGCACGGAACAATTCTCATCTCAAGACCAGTTGTATCGGTTAGAGACCTTGTTTCAGAGGGGAGAACTCAAGAACCCTTCGATATTGATTTTGAAAGTCACTTCATCACGCTTGTCGAAGCGGGAGCAGATCGATGGGATTACGAATCGGTAAGCGAGGCTTTTATTCTTGGCTTCAGTGATTCTCTCCAGGCTGAGGTTCAAATTGACAAATTCCGCCCTGATGAGGTTTCTTTGTCCGAAAGGTTATGTCGGCATAAGTATCGGAGCGACTCGTGGTTGAAATACGGGCGGCACGCTGGATATCACCGGTAGGAGAGTTTTATTATCTTAAGATGCTTGGATTTGTTACGTTATGACGCGGTTCATTGACGGAAGCCATCATATCCGTATGCTATGATATTTCCTGTGTTGAAAAAGCGGTTTGTGAACCGCTGGGATTGTGAGGGAGTAAAACTGGAAAACGATGTTCTACCAAGCAAAATTTATATAGAATTATACGAGCTCCCGACAAAGCACAGAAAGGCGGTCGGGGCCATCGTGAAGGAACTGGGTTTTTCCCTGGATGAAATAAGCGAACTCGTGATAGTGATTACTCATGAATCGACCGATAGGGCCGGAGTAGAAGACCAGAAAAATTCCAAAGAGGGATGAAGGAGCAAAAGATGTTTTGCCCGGCTTGCGGAAAGAACAACCCCGAAGACAGTTCGTACTGCAGCAAATGCGGCGCTTATCTTGCAAGCGTGAAGGAAAAAGACGAGACGACAATAACCTTTACCCCGGTCGAGGCCGAGACGGAACAGGAAGAGGTCATAAAGATACCTGAAAAGGAGATTGCCGCCGGAGGCGCGCTCCTTGTGGTAAAGAGAGGACCCTCGGCCGGAACGAGATTTCTTGTGAACAAAGATGTGGTCAAAATAGGTCGTCACCCCGAGAGCGACATTTTTCTTGACGACATCACCGTGTCCAGGAGACACGCCGAGATAAAGCAAGCGGGCTCAAAATATATTCTGACGGATCAGGGCAGCCTTAACGGCACTTACGTCAACAAGATGAGGGTTGACGAGACCGAAATTGCAAGCGGCGATGAGATACAGATAGGCAAATATAAACTCATCTTTTTCTGCAAGTGATGCGCCTCTTATCTGAGAGTGCGAAATCCATTCAGACTCCCCAGTATTGAATTTATCGCTTCTTTTCCTTAATATTTAATTTAATGTTTTACTTATAGTTGAGATTTAATTTGAGTCAAATAAATGGGGTGAACTCCAGAGATGGCAGACGCAGAGAAGAAATTTGGTATAGGTGAGGTTCAGGAAATCCTAAAGAAAGAGTTTCCGGATATCACCATAAGCAAGATAAGGTTCCTTGAAAAGGAAGGACTTATAACCCCGGAGAGAACCCCGAGCGGATACCGAAAATACACGAGGGAACATATAAAACTCTTGAGTTATATATTAAGACTTCAGCGTGAGGAATACCTCCCGCTTTCGGTGATAAAGCGGAAAATTCAAGACTTAAAATCGGGCAAGGTTGTGGCGGGTGACCTTACGGTTATGTCGGGAAAGACAGGCGCTCCTCCAATTGCAAGCGTCAGCAGGATTTCTTACGAACTTGCACCATCCAAGCTCGGCATGAGTCTTGAAAGAATAAACGAACTTATTGAGTACGGGATAGTAAGCCCAAAGGAAGGTCCTGAGGGAAAGTATTTCTCGCAGGAAGACGCAAAGATTTTGTCTATCGCAAAGGAGTTTTTCAGGTACGGGGTTGAGCCCAGGCATTTGAGAATGTTCACCCAGTCCGTTGGCAGAGAAGCTTCATTTATAGAACAAATAATAAAACCTCAGCTGTTGAGCAAAGACCCCAATACGAAAAGGGCGGCGCTAAAAGACCTTGAGAATCTGATGAGTCTTTGCCAAATCTTCAAAAGGGTGTTGCTCGAAATCGCCCTCTTGGAGTATCTACCGAGACCTTCACTCGGCTTTGAGGAGGAAGAGGAAGCGTCAAGTGCCCTCACGGGGGGAAAGACCTCACCGAAAGAAACAGAGGGTCTTGAAACCCCGCCTCTTAAAATATTCCCCGAACGCTCAGAGGAATAGTATCGTTTGTGGTAAATTCATTGCCGTTGTATACTCACATTGCGTCTATCACTTTGGTGAGAAGGCGTTTGTTTTTTTAAGGGTATTATCGATTGTCGGATAGATAGATATGCGGAGAGTTTATACGGAAAGAAGTTTAAGCCGAGATCCACGCAGTCTTGCCCAACGCTCCCTTTCGTTTTTCGGAAGGAACTATCGAAGAATATTCCTGGGAGTTTGTGCTCTTTTTATTTTCGTGTTTTTAATTTCATCGGTTGCCATTTTTGCGGAATCACTCAATGAAGGGGGATATGCCCAAACCGTAAAGAGAATAACCCCTGAGAGTGGGTCTGTTCTTCCTGCGCCGGTTGTTCAGGCGAGAAGCGCCATATTGGTTGAATACCTGAGCGGCAAAGTGTTATTCGGCAAAAATGAGCATGAAAAACTGCCGATAGCAAGCACAACAAAAATCCTTACGGCTCTCGTCGCCAGAAGGCACCTTCGCCTGGACGAAAAGATAACCGTTTCGACCACGGCCGCTTTAGCAGGGGAGCAGGAGATTTGGCTCGAGCCGGGTGAAGGGATAAGCGTGAAGGATTTGCTGTATGCGCTGCTCGTGCATAGCGCTAACGATGCAGCTTGCGCGATAGCGGAGAAAATTTCCGGTTCGCTGCAATCGTTTGCTCAAACCATGAACGATTTCTCAAAAGGAATCGGCGCAAGAGAGAGTCATTTCACGAATCCTCACGGGCTGGATGAAGACGGACATTATTCAACAGCATACGATATGGCTTTAATCGGTAGGAAACTCCTCGAAGACCCGGTTTTAGCTAAAATCGTAAAGACCCAGAGACACGACATACCCTGGGTGTCAAGACCTTCTCCGCGAACATGCCTGAACCATAACGAGCTTCTTCTCAAGTATGAAGGCGCCACCGGTATAAAGACAGGATATACGTCGAAAGCGGGACGGTGTCTTGTGGGTTCAGCAACCAGAGGAGGAGTTTCGCTAGTTGCGGTGGTTTTAAACAGCCCTGACAGGTTCGGGGATACCGCGAGGCTTCTGGATTACGGATTTAGCATGACGGCGGTCATACCAATAATGAAAAAGGGTCAGGTTCTCGGAAAAACAAGGGTTTCTGCCTTTCCCAAACGTTTCGTAAATGTGGGATGTGAGAAAGATTTCAATGCGGTTCATATACAAGGACAGAAGGAAAATATATTGGTCAAGATAATGGTTAAGGAAAGGTCAAGAAAAGCGGTCGTCAAAGGTTCAAGCCTCGGGAGAGCTATTTTATATTCGAACGGTCAGGAAATAGAGACAGTAAAACTTGTTGCACAGGGGAGCGTAAGACACTCTTCCGTCTGGGGAAAGTTGAAGTACTTCCTTTGGTACAGCTTATGCCTTACCGGGAAGGTTTTCTCCGCACCTTTCAGAATATTTTGAGACAATCCGATAAATTATTATCGCTGGTTTTAATGAAAAACCACAGCATTGATTTTGATTATTCGTTCGGGTATAAAGGAAATGGTGACGTTTAAATGAAAAAAATGATTTTAGTTGGTGTCAGAGTCGAGCTACCGGCAAATCAGCCTATTGTGCTGCTCCAGGAGGAGGAGGGGGAGAGGTTCCTGCCTATATGGATTGGGGCTTTTGAAGCAACCGCCATTGCTTTCGCCTTGCAAGGAGTGGAAACGGCTCGGCCTATGACCCATGACCTGTTTAAGAATGTTTTGGCCGAGTTGGGTGTTAACATAAGCCAAATACTTATCAACGACTTGATTGAAGGCACTTTTTACGCCGAAATCACGATGCATCTTGCCGAGAAAACTTACACCGTAAGCGCAAGACCTTCCGATGCGATTGCGCTCGCTGTAAGACTCGAGGTTCCAATTTTTGCCGAAGAAAAAGTCCTTGATGAGGCGGGCATAATAATCGAGTCCACGGCTGAGGATGAAATAAAGAGATTCAGAGATTTCCTTGATCACGTGGAGCCACAGGATTTCCTGTAAAACTCTTCTCGTGCCCTTCGCTTTTGGGCATTCTCTTTTGAGTGTAATGATTTCACCAAAGCCTTCGGGGGTGTAATGCGCGAAAGACTCCGAAAAGGGCCGTACTGGCATGTTAGGACCGCTCTTCTTATTTTCCTCGCTCTTATTTTCATCGGAACAATAGGCTACATGATAATTGAAAAACTCAACTTCCTTGACGCTCTCTATATGACTGTCATCACCGTATCCACCGTGGGTTATCGGGAGATCGCGGCCAAACCCTCGAGGGCAGGCGAAGTTTTCACGATGTTTGTAATAATAGGTGGACTAGCCACGGTTGTTTACTTTACCACGAGCGTTGTGGACCTGATTGTTGAGGGAAGGGTACTCGACGTGATGGGGAGGCGAAGGGTATTGCGAGAGCTGCAGGACATATCAGGGCATTACATAATCTGTGGATACGGAAGGGTCGGCAAACAGGTCGCAAGGGAATGCAAAACGAGAGGCACTTCCGTGGTCATCATAGAAAAGGAGCCCACCGTTTACGATGAAGCAACCTCGGAGGGATTTCTTGTCGTTAGAGGAGACGCGACAGAGGAAATGGTCTTGCGCAAGGCTGGGCTTGAAAGGGCCAACGGGCTTGTTACGGCACTGTCCTCAGACGCTGACAACCTTTTTGTTACCATGACGGCAAGAATAATCAGGCCTGACATTTTTATTGTTGGCCGATGTAACTCGGACGAAACGGAATCGAAATTGTACAGAGCGGGGGCAGACAGAGCGATTTCTCCCCATAACGTTGGGGGGAGAAGAATGGCTGCGTTGCTCTTGAAACCGCTTGTCTGCGACTTCCTTGATTATGTGACCCACGGAGAGCTCGTCGAACTGACCCTTGAAGATATCTACGTGGAACCTGGATCCCCTCTCGTGGGGAGAACCATCAGGGACGTGGTAACTGGCGAGCTCAAGGGAGTCGGAGTGCTGGGCATTAAGAAGGCGAAGAGGGACTTTACTATTAACCCGTCCGGGGACACAAAATTGGAGGCAGGGGATGTCCTGATTGTCAATGGGTCGCCCGAGCAGATAGACCTCTTGCGGAAGTATTCCAGGAGCAGGCGCTGAAAGCTCCTTAAATTAACTTAGTCACTCTTCTTAACATTATTTTACAGAATTTGATTTTTGTTATCAAAAATGTTAACTTCTGATCGTTCGTTTCCGAAAAAATTGATGTAGAAATGAAATGAACGTTCTTACACGTGATTGCTTTGAGGATTCTGAAATGGTGGCCTTTCATCGGCAGAGTTTTCTTTCAAGAAAGCGTGTTGTTTTCCTGGTTGCCTTCGCTGTTTTCATGTTTTTCGCTCTGGGTCTTAATGGATATTGTAACGCGGCTCCTGATGATACGTATATGCAGAAACAGGAAAGAGCGCGAATTCTCGAAAGAGAGATAGCCGCCCTCGAAGCGCAGCTTGACTCAAAGAACAAGGAAAAAAGGGAACTGTATGAAAGAATAGGGGAGATTCAGAACAAATTAACGGAATATTATTTGGAGATAGAGCGTAAAAACAAAGAATTAAGAAATATCAGAGAGAGCTTCAGCGTTAAGCTCAGATCTCTGTATGTTGACGGCAGGTTAAGCGGTCTCCTTCAGGTTATTGCCTCAAATGACGTCACCGATTTCATGACCAGAATCGACTACCTTATGAAAGCTGCATCGGTGGACGTTGAGTCCTATGAAGGAATTCGAAAGACCTTAAATGAGCTGAAAAAGCAAAGGCTCGGACTCATGAAGGAAAAAGAGAGACTGTCCGAGGTCCTAAAGAGCGTTGTTACCTCAGAGTTAGAGGATACCTTGAACGCGAAAAGGGGAGAACTCGCCAGATTGGCAGCTGAAATAATAGCATCTGAACCTCAGTTCATACAGGGCGTGTATCCATCTTACAATCCGATTCAGGTCTACACCGCACCGGATGAGGGGCTCTTTATTGGCACGGGGCAATTCTTCTCTGGTTATTCCAGCTGGTACGGGAATGAGTTTCATGGCAGGAGCACCGCGAACGGGGAAATATATGACCAGTATGGATTTACCTGCGCTCACCGCACGCTTCCGTTCGGCACCTGGCTTCGCGTGTCGTTCAGGGGAAGGTCGGTGATTGTCAGGGTTAACGATAGAGGTCCTTTCATAAAGGGGAGAATTCTTGACCTCTCACGCGGCGCAGCTGAAGCCCTCGGTATTACAGGCGTCCAGTGGGTCGTTTGTGAGATACTTGTGCCAAAAAGCCGATGAAAGATTTTTCCAAATATGTTTGTCCCCTGTATCTTTTTGAGACCTTCTTTTCAAAAAACTCTACCCGTCTCATTCTGCTATTATCTTTGAAGTAACCGAGAGCATAATTTTTGCGCGTCAATCTGTTCAGGGTTCTTACGGAGTGAGAGTGCAAAACATTGCCGAGATTGTCCCAGGAGTATTCTGGGTTAAGGGGACTCTGGGATCGAATATTTACATACGAATGACTAACGGAGGGCGGCCCATTGTAATTGACGGCGGTTTTCCCTCAGATTTCTTTAAAATCAAAAAGGTTCTTGATAGAGACTTGCTTTCAAGACCGGTGCTTGCGGTCGCGACTCATTATCATCTCGACCACGTTGGTTCCCTGTATGAGCTGAAAAGACGATACGGTCTGAAAATAGCCGCGCACCAGGAGGATGCAAACGTTATCGAAGGAAAGGAAGCGTTTGAAATCTACAAACTCGACCCCTTTAGAAGAATATACTACACGGCTCTTTCTCCGTTTCTTTTCCAGTACAAGCACACGCATGTGGAGCTCAAGATCTCGGGCGTGAAAAGTTTCCTTCCGGGCGGTGAGCTCCTCGCCATCCATATACCCGGTCACACAATCGGAAGCATTGCTTTGCTGGATTGCGAGAATGGTATTCTTTTCTCCGGTGACTCGGTCAGGAACGAAAAGGGACGTATTGAGGGACCGCCGCCGCAATTCAGCACCGACTCAGCTCTCGCCCGCAGAACGCTCAGGGAAAGATTGATTGATGTTGATTTCAACATTCTTCTTCCCGGTCACGGGGAGCCGATTGTGAAGGACGCAAAAAAGGCTTTTGCTGGAAGGTTCTTGCGGGGTGAAGGGTAATTGACGGACCAGAGAGATTTCGACTTAATCATCGCTGGCGCGGGTCCTGCAGGTGCGGCTCTCGCTTACAGGATGGCGGCAGGGGGAGCCAGCGTATTGCTTTTAGAAAAACAAGAGGCACCCGCCAGAGACAGAAATTGGGTGGTGGATGTTGAGGAAGGGTGTTTTTCGCGGGCAAACATCCCTTTCCCAACGAAAGATTCTTTATGGAAAAAGCCCCGAGAACACTTCCTGGCTACTTCCGATATGCAGACTATGATAGAGATCGAAAGAGTGCCGCTGGTCAGCGTCAAGAATGACCTTTATATCCGGGAAGTTCTGAACAGGGCGGTAAATGCTGGAATTACCCTGATGTGCGGACGAGAGGCATGCTCGCCAATTTTAAACCGGGACTGTGTTGTGGGGTTGGAATCACGTGATTCAAGCGGCGCAAAGGAGAAGATTTACGCCAGAATCGTGGCTGACTGCACTGGTATAAACGCGGCACTCCGCACACGCACGCCAGATCACTGGAGAATGAATGAGAGCATTGAGCCAGAGGATATTGTTTTCGCGAGGAGAGAAGTGAGGTCGGTGAGGAAAGATTTATTATCCGAGGAAATGATATGTAAGCCCTACAGAGACGGTGTCAGAATTGACAGGTCAGGCGCGCGGGGACCTTATTCCATTGAGTCGGTTTTTCTGGATTTAAAAGACCTTTTTGTTGATATTCTTGTAGGCGCAAAGCCTGATGCGGGGGGCAAAAGAACCTGCGCGGAAATGATCGACACAATCATTGACAAAATGCCGTTCACGGGTGAGGTTCTATACGGCGGAGAGGGTCCGATACCGATTAGAAGCCCGCACAATTGTCCGGTTGGGAACGGGATTATTTCAATCGGGGACAGCGCCTTTCAGACTGTGCCAATTCACGGTTCAGGGTTTGCATCTGCTGTAATAGCGGCAGAGATCGCGGCGAGAAACATTATTCATGCCTTGGAAATCAAGAGATATGACAGAAAAGCGCTGTGGACTTACGTGTCCGAGTTTGCAAGGGGGAGAGGGGCGCTGATCGCCTATTACGATGTAATAAGAAGAAGCGTGGACAAAATGCGTCTCTCAGACATCGACAGAATGATTCGAGCTGGAATCATTGGGCAAAGAGAGACGGTCACTGGACTTTCCGTTAGACCTTTCCCCGTCTCGCCGGTTTATCTGGCAGGTAAAATCATCAGGGGTTACCGGCATTTTCCGCTGCTTGTGCGATTTGGGATTGCCGGGGTAAGGGCGAAAATGGAGTATGAAAAATATCGGAAATACCCAAAATATTATGAGTAAAAAGCCAAAGATAAATTTTGCTCTTCAAAGTATCGGTGAGATTTCAGAAAAATTGCACCGCCGTCACCCTTGCCGACTGATCGAATCAGCGATTATGTTATAGCAGGACAGACTGCATAAGAAACCAGCGACGCTGCCTCCAAGTATCATATATATGCCCCTGCCGGGGGAGAGGATACCCCGTGCCGGTAAGAGATTTAGTATTTCAAAAAGGGAAAAGATAAAAAGAATAGCGAAAATAGCGACTGGTATTCGCGCAATGCGCTTGCTTTTTGAAATGATTACCGCCGCCAAACCCGCAAAAGAAAGGGCGCCAAGTACCAGAGTGATGATTCCGTCTGATGGACTTATCCCGCGGAACTCAATGCCTTTTTTCGACAGAAGCCCAAGTACGGGATCGTCAGCCCAGGTAGTGATACTCCCGGCAATAACCAAAAAGGACCCAAACACAATGGCGAGTGTAGCTCCAATCGAAATGCCGTAAAGTGCTCTTTTTTCGAGTCCTTTATTTGTTGATTTGCCCATCTTCATCTTCTCCTGACAGGGTTTTATTTAGAGTCACCTTTATGTTTGAAAGACTGAAACATTGAAACATTTCACTTTTGAGGCTTCAAGAATTTCCGATAATAGCTTATGTATTCTCTGCAGTATGGATCGAGTCCGAGCGCGGCTTCGGTGGCTTTCAGCAAAGACATAACCGCGTCTTCGCCGGGATCAAGTAGAGCCGCATCAAGTCCTACATAGAGCGCCATGGAAAGAAAGGAAGCGTTTACTAACTGTCTTGAGGGCAAACCGTATGAAATGTTGCTTAAGCCAACCACGGTTTTTGCGCCCCTTAGCTCACTTTTCAGCAGCTTCAAGGTGCTCAGAGCGACTTGTCCGGCTTTTGCGTCAACGCTGACTGGTTTGAGAAGAGGGTCGAACATAATTCCTTCCGTTTTTAGCCCGAGTGAAAGCGCCTCATCAGCTATGCGCAAGCAGATCTCGACTCTTTTCTCAGGACTATCGGGTATTCCTTTCTCATCCATCGCAAGCGCTATAATGAGACATTCACGCTCGACCGCTATCGGGACGAGTTCCTCTATTGTGCGACGGTCCCCGCTAATCGAGTTGATGATCAGGCCTTTCTCGTCGAGCTGTTCGAGAGCCGAGTGGATCACGCCCGGTTCCGAAGAATCGATAGACAGAGGCTTGCTGACCCTGCTTCTTACGGTCTCAAGTGCCCAGAGCATATTTTCTTCTTCGCTACCTCGACAGGTTGAAACGTTCACGTCAATGTAATCTGAGCCGCGGTCCTCAAGGAAAGCCGCAAGGTCACTGATGTAATCTCGGTCCCTATTCTCGATGGCGCCGCGTATGCGCGGGCTGATACTGTTAATGCGGTCCGCTATTATTATCATCTTTAATCCCTTTCCGGAAGCGCCCCGTGCTCTGAAGCGAAAACAGCCCCATGTCAAATTAGCTTTAGCAGATTATATACGCACGCATTCTTCAAATAAATTGGACGTGTCCTATTATCCTTTATGAAACTGAAGCTCACAGAGCCTCGGGTTCTTATGCGCGCAAGAAAGACATGCTCGATCATCACATTTCCCGCAAGGGAGTAGGACAGAGGCCATCTCTAATCTCGAAAAATATCGGAAAATTTTAGGGATTGAAATGTTCACCTGTATTAAAATATTTGAAACAGCAAAAGCGGTACTCATATTTAGGAGGAAAAATGTCCTGGTTGAGTAAGTTCAAAATTATTCTGGATCCGAGTCTTTCCATGGCTAATTTCTGGGACAAGGTTGCTGCGGTTCACGGTAACAGACACATCGTTTTGCTTGACGAACCGCTTGATTACGCAAGGGTCAAAGGCGGCGCGTTTGGAAGCGAGGATATTTTAAATTTCGTCAATCTCATCGGGAATGTCCTTAAGAAGAACGGAATAAACAGGGGAGACCGCGTCGTCATAGCCACGGGGAATAGAATTGAGCTTCTCTTAACCGCTTATGCCTGTTTCAAGGTGGGGGCGATCGCCGTTCCCTTGAACTATATGCTTAAGGGAGGGGAGATCAAATACATAGCCGAAAACTGCGAAGCGAGATTCATGGTGACTGACCGAGACGTATTTGACACAAACATAAAAAGCCAGGACTCTATTCCGGTGGTTGAGAAATGGATAATGGTCGGCAACAGTAAAGACTGCCTCCCTGGTTTCATTTCGCTGGATGAGGAAATAAATCACGTTTCCTCAAGTCTTGAGCCCGTCAGGATTCACAGGGACGAGACGGTTGCGATATTCTACACATCGGGCACCACGGGCTATCCGAAAGGTGCCATGATGACGAGTCACAATTTGCTCACAACCCAGAGGATTACAGCCGCTGTCTTGCCCGTCACCGACAAGGACCTCGGCTTATCCGCTCTGCCATCGGCGCACTTAATGGGATTCGCCGTGGCCCTGGTTTGCTTCATCATAGGCGCGCAGGGATATTTCATGAAATACTTCCATCCCGTAAAAGTTCTTGAAGCCATTGAGAAAAGGAAAGCCTCTGTGTTTATCGGCGTTCCGGCTATGTATTCGATGCTAATTCACGCAAATCCTAACGATTCCTACGACCTTTCAAGCGTTCGGCTCTGGGCAAGCGGAGCCGACGCAATGCCGGTTGAGCATATTAAGAAATTCCTTGGGTATGGAGGTATATTCTTTGAAGCATACGGTCAAGTTGAGACGAGTCCCATAACGTCAATAAAGGTCAGCACCAGAAAAATAAATTTCAAACACGGATGTGTCGGTTTGGCGGTTCCGCCGGTGCGAGTACAGGTGTGGGATGAGGAAGGAAGGAGGCTTCCGCCGGGAAAGCCTGGCGAGTTGGTGGTCCGCGGTCCCAACGTCACGAAGGGATATTGGAACGATTCCGCAAAGAACGAAGAGGCTTTCAGAGGAGGATGGTTTCACACTGGAGACATGGCATACCGGGGTAAATACGGACTTCTCTATTTTGTGGACAGGAAGAAAGATGTGGTGAAAGCCGGCGGCTACTCCGTTTTCTCCAAGGAAGTCGAGGAGGAAATAAGACAGCATCCTAAAGTGGATGACGTGGCCATCGTCGGCATCCCACATCCAACCAAAGTTGAGGTTGTTGCGGCTGTCTGTACCCTGAAAAGGGGCGAAAACATGACTCCCGATGAGTTGCTTGCCTGGTGTAGGGAAAATATTGCGGAATACAAAGCTCCCAGATACGTGGAAATCCGTGACGAAATGCCCTACGGTATGACCCTGAAAGTTTTGAAACGAGTCTTAAGAGATGAACTCGCTCAAAAGGTGGACGTATCGAAATTGTAGTAATATTCCTAGAAAATCAGTTAAAAGGGGGAAGGTTGCGTGTACAAAAAGAAGGCATACGTTCTGATTAAGGTGGCAGCGGGTAAACTTGATACCGTGATGAGGACGCTTTCAAATATGCCCCAAGTTGATTCGGTGGAAGGAGTCTCAGGCCACTGTGACGTGGTGGCAATAGTCAGAGGACCAGACCTTGAAACTCTTCAGAACACAATCCTGTCAACGATAAGGGGAGTGGAAGGTATCGAATCCACGGAAACATGGATAGTCATGGTTCCGCAGCCGGAGTCATGGACAGATGCGGAGCTTGAAAAATACGTTTTCCAGTGTGATGAAACTGAGCTTGCGACGTTGAAAGTACTTGTTCAGAAGGGGAGACCAATGCTCATCCCTGAACTTATCAACGAACTTTCCTCGTATTTAGACAATGAGACGTTCGATATTCATCAGTTGACCATTACGTTAGCGAGCATAACAAGGCGCGCGAAAGACGAGTTTAGAAGAGATGAACTCGTGGTTTTCGATAATGACATGGGGTATTTCTTAAACGAGGAGTATGGGGACACCCTCAAAAACGTCCTTGAAAGACACGAGACCGTCAAATCATCCTGATCTCTTATCCTCATCCAAAATTTTAATGCTCACAGAAATTTGGATATCTTCCAACCTCCCGCTACTTTCAGCTCAATTTTACTGCCTCGCCCTGTTTGCATTTCACTGGCGCCCCTGTTTCCCATTAAAGATGCCAGCAACCTCGAAACTTGCATATTCACCGCGAGTAAATCCGCTTTTCCAGCGGGGAAAGGCTATTGAATCTAAAACATTTAACATATGGTTAAAAGTTTACATAATGTATCTTATGGGACATATTGGTAAGAGGTTATAAGACCGTTCTGCACGCTAATTTTTGACCGGGTTAGTCGGTGTGAATAACGGTCGAGCGGGTTAATAATGGAAAAAAGCGAGGGTGAGTTAATTGAAGACTTAGGGTCAATGAGAATCGGCATCGTGACGAATTGTGATAAAGAATAATGTTGTAGTTATTTGAATCGATTATGATAATGAGGAATTTTTTACGCTGGGCGAAGTAGGTGGATGCCTGACCTGGAAAGGAAAATCGAAAATAAGACGGATAAGGTAAGGTCTCGTTTAGGGATGGAGAAAACAGCGACACCGTCAATGAGGCTAAAACTGAAAAGGGAGATATTTCAGGCGAAGTTTCGATTTTTCGCGATCACGCTTGTTGTGGCAATCGGGGTTGTCATATTTGTTGCATCATCGATGTCTTACAGAAATCTGAAAACTTCCTATGAGTACACTTACGAGAAGCTGAATTTCGCCGATTTCAGGGTAAAGGCTGATAGGATCCCGCAATACGTTGTGTCATCCCTTCAAAAAATAAGGGGCATAAGTCTTGTAACCCCGAGGGTAAGAAAAGACGAGGCGATATCACTGTCCTCCGGCAAAAGGCTTGTTGGGAGAATAACGGGATTGCCCTTTGAAAGAGCGATTGTGGATGACCTGCTCATAAAGGAGGGAAGATATTTCAAGCGGGGGGACCGCCTCGTATGCATTGCGGAATCCCATTTCGCGAAATTCTATGACCTTCATCAAGGGGATTTGATCTTTCTCAGGAAGAACGGCGCTGAAATCCCTGTGAAAATTATTGGTGTCGCGGGAAGCCCTGAGTATATCGTTCTGGCTGGAGAAAAAGGCGATTTCAGCGCAATGATTTCCGCCACTTCCATGGCGATCCTCTGGATGCCGATCAGAGATGTCCAGCAGGTGGCTGAACTCGCCGGGCACTACAATCAGGTTCTCTTCAAGGTGGATGAACCAGAGAACATGGATGCGGTCATCTCCTCCGTCGAAGAAGAAATGAAGAACTGCGGGATAAAAGAGGTCATCACCAGGGATGAACACATCGGCGATAGAATGCTTGAAATGGACCTCGAGGGATTCAGGAGCTTCGCTCTTTTTTTCCCCATACTTTTCCTCGCGATCGCATGCTTCAGCATATATATCCTTCTTTCAAGACTCGTCTATATACAGAGACCATTTATCGGCGTGATGAGAGCGATAGGATATACAAGGCGGCAAATACTTATGCATTATCTTTCCTTCGCGCTCATGATAGGGCTTCTGGGGGCGTTTTTCGGGGTCGTCGGCGGTTACGGGCTTTCTTACGTGGTCACTAAAATTTATGCTGACACAATCGGGATACCGCTTGTAAAAATAAAGGTTTTCTGGACCGTCTTATTTCAGGGCTTTTTCCTTTCCCTGTTCTTCTGCGCCGTGGCCGGCGTTGTCCCCGCGGTGAGTTCAGCGAGGCTTCACCCCTCGATAGCGATGCGAGGGGAAGCTCTTCAGCGTGTATTTAAGCTACCGCTCATCGAGAAAATAATCCCTGCGATATCCCGCCTTCCAATGTTTCTGAAGATGCCGCTTAGAAACATGTTCAGAAACAGGAGAAGAACCTTTTTTACGGTAACTGGGCTTGTGTTCTCGGTCATGCTCGTTTTGGTTTTTCTCGGAGTTCTTGATACCGCCAATGACGCGATGAATCGCGGTTTTGCTTTGAACAACCGCTTCGATATGGTCGCGGTCATAATCGGACAAAGGGATGAAGCGCTCCAGGACAGCATAAGACGGCTTCCGGGGGTTTTGCATGTCGAACCCTCCATAGCCTACAACTGCAAAATTCACTGGAACGGTTATTCGATGGATAGCGTGTTGATGGGCGTCAAGAAGGACACTAAGGTCAAGCGTTTTTATACCCCGGACAGGAAAGAGGTGGAGTTAAGCGACAGAAGGGTTCTCATGAACCTCTGGTTTAACAAGAAGAAGGGAATAAAATCTGGCGACTGGATTACTGTCCAGACAACGTTCGGCAAGAAGAAATTCCTCGTTGGCGAGTTCATAGAGGAGCCGATGGGAAATGTTATCTATTTGACCCGTGAAGAAGCGCGCGAGGTTTTGGGATACGGACAGACGAGCAGAGGCGGTTTTTACATAAAAGCCGCACCCGGCAAGGCGGCTGCGGTTAGAAAAAACCTTGAGAAAATACCGGGGCTCGCAGCCATAATTGACCTGGAAGAAATAAGAAGGGAAGTGGACCATTACATAAGCATGCTTTACATGATTGTTTATGTGATGCTTGTCTTCGCTCTGACCATGGCTTTCACCTTAACTTTTAATACCATCACGATTAACATTTTAGAAAGGGAAAGAGAGATCGCAACAATCAGAACAATCGGGACAGAGTCCTGGAAAATATCGGTGATGACCACGCTCGAGAATCTGATATTCGGCATTCTCTCAATATTTCCGGGTTTTCTTCTGGGAATAGCGATCGCAAACTATGCGATGAGCCTTCAGGAGACCGAGTATTTCACGATTTCTCTCGTGGTGTACGGCAGAAGTTATTTTCTGGTTGCCCTGGGCATAATAATGATTCTCTTGTTGTGTCAGATACCGAGCCTCAGATATGTTAAGAAAGTTGAACTTGCCAAAGCGACGAAAGAAAGGGGTGCGGGCTGAGGTTCATCCGTCGGTAACGACCGAGAATAAGGGTGTAGCGTTTTGATATGGCGTCTTTCGTCCAAGTTTACACCAAGGAAGAACGGCGGTTAAGCTTGTCCGGCGAGCCTTCCTCTCCCCTACTATCTAATCTGCTATACTGCCGAAGATGGGATTTTTCGTTTTTGATATGAACACAAAAGCGTTCGAGGGAAAAATAAACAGAGTGGGAAGAGGGCGTATCGTCGTTTGGATGGTCGCCTTGACGTTCTTGATTTGCGCGCTTTTTCCCGCGCTTATGGGTGGACCCTCTTATTCAAAAGGTAGGGAAACAGCCTGCGAGTTCTCATTGAGCAACCCAGACGGTGAAGGCGGAATCGAGGTCAGAATTAGGTTTAACGCACAGCCAAACCAGGAGATCTTTCTTGCCGCTCCCTGGTTAGAGCGAGGAAAGAATGCTCATGGGTCAACCCTGCATGTCGATTTTGATGTCGATAAGTGCCCCGAGGGGGAATATAGCCTTCGGGTTGACCCCCCGGGTGTTTTGCGCATTATCACAGGCGAAAAATCAAGGGTTCACATCGGCTACAGGGTTAGCATTCGTTCTGACAATCAGGGAAACTCAAATAAGTCTTTTGTAAGTGAGGAAAATCTTCTTGTCACGGGAAAAGCATACGCGCTGGCGAGCGGCTCTTCCCTATTTTTTATACCGAGAAAACCGAACGGAAAAGCTCTTTTTAAAAGCTACAGGATCAATTTTGCGGATTTGGGTCCAGGCATGACCTCGGCTGCTCCCTACAAGGAAAGCGGGAAGCACACTTATTTCTGTCCGAGCGTAAACGATCTCCAAGAGAATTACATTGCTTGGGGAAAGATTGAAACGCTGGAATGCAAAGAAAAAGGCAAAGTGAGAATTGGTTACCCATACGCTAGCGCCGCATTTTCAAACTCCAGGTATAAGGGCAAGCTCGAGAAACTAATCGAGATGATCCGTGCTTTATTCTCGGAGGCAAAGGCGGTTCTTCCAAGTGAGGCGGAAAACAGGGAATTTTGCGCCTTCATCCTGCCAGACATCACCATGGAAGAAAAATCCGAAAGAGTTTTTTCAAAGGGGAACTCAATTGCGGTGATCTTGTTTGACGAAAAAAAACTCGGGAAAATCTGGTCCCTGGGTACGGCGATTTTTAAAACCTTAGCCTCTGGCTCGTTTATGAGTAGCGCTTCTTCGGACGCCCTGTGGTTTATAGAGGGAGCCACAAGATTGTACGGGCTTATTGCCGCGGTGCGCGCAGGTCTGTCGAGCAGCGGCGAAGCTGATGAATTGCTTTCCGAAGTTTACGCAAGATACGTGTCCAACCCGCTACGCCGCAAAATTACGCTGATTAACAGAATGAAAACTCCTCAACAGTTAAGCTTCTTTTCGGATAAATCCGTTATGGTTCTCGCATCAATCGCTTCCCGAATGAGGGCGGAGACAGGAAAAAAATCCGATTTGGACGCTCTGGTGCGCGATCTGGGAATGCGCCTTTCAGGAGACAGAGAAGGGCGCTTGTCTATTGTTGATATCGAGGAATCTGCCGAGAATCTCACCGGAATAAGCTGGACAAGGTATCTTGACAGACTTGTAAGGAAGACGTCACTTATTAGAGCATCCGAATTCGCAAAAAGCGAAATCTTTGCACAAAGCGCCGGGCTTTCTTCTACGGGCAAGACAAGACTTCTCACAAAAGGCTCTGGTCGCGGTTGGCTTTTTCTTCTTATCTCTTTATTAATGATACTTCTGATCCCAGTAATCTTCGGGTATTACGTCAGAAGGGCGGTGAGGCTCGATCTCTCAATGCCCCCGATACTACCGCGAGACGAAGACGAAGAGATCCAATGATTGCGGCAGCGGCCGGCTCACGCTTATAGATATTGGTTGCATAAGTTTGGGGTTGCTGCTTGGACCTACCTTGTTATTTCTGCGAGTGATTTAGTCTTATGAGCCTTTTTGATATTTCCTCGGCACCCATCCTTAAATCAAAGGCGTTTAAATGATTGCAGGCCGCTGAGTCAAAGAGCACTTGCGCCTCTGCCGAAAACTCATCATCGGCCGCCCAGAGCACGAAACATAATAGGACCTTGGGAAAAAGATTGAAAGCATAGGAGGCGTCGCCGAGATCCTCAAGAGACCCACCGATTGCCTTGCATGCGCGCGAAAATCCCTGTGGGTCAGAGCCGAACTCAAGGGCAAGCGGGACTTCAACGGACCTTTTGAAGACGGGCTCGTAAAATCTCGCCCCCGGCAATTCCCTGTAGGGCACCCATTTTCCTGAAGGGTCGGCGCCGTTGGTCCCTGCAAGGTAAAGAAGGGTGAGTAACTTAAGAACGAAAGTGTTCACTTCATCACTTGCCTGAATTTCCATTGATGGGTGATAAACCTTGATAGTTCCATGCAGCACGGGTACGGTTATGGATATGTGACCGTCAGGCTCGGTGGTGGAAGAGCAACCAGCGATCCGGGATACCCTGACAGGATCGGATCCGCGAAGAATTGAAGCAGGCTTGAGAAAGGGCGACTCGCCTTTCTTTTCTTCACCCAAAAGTTGAACTCCCCCTTGACTCTTTCATATGACATTCAATACAAAATCTTCCATCAAATACCGGTTGAACCGAAGCCCCCCTCTCCCCTTTCGGTTTCGGGAAGTGATTCGACTTCCTCAAAGATGGCGGTTTCAACTCTTTTGAAAACCAGCTGGCATATTTTATCGCCGCGTTTGACGCGAAATGGCTTCCGCGGATCGAGGTTGATTAATATCACTTTGACCTCTCCCCTGTAATGTGAATCTATCAGGCCAGGCGTGTTTAAGACTGTTACCCCATGCTTTGCGGCAAGACCGCTTCGAGGCTGGACAAATCCCGCATAACCCTCGGGTATTGCGATGGCTATGCCGGTCGGAATGAGAGCCCTTTCACCCGGCCCGATTATCAGATCTACTGGGCTTCTAAGATCACAACCCGCGTCACCTTCATGCGCATATTCAGGAAGGGGAATACCCGGGTCAATTCTTTTCAAAGTCACCCTAAGCATGGTATCGCTCCAGCCAAATGGCAAACCTAAGCGGCGAAGTGCTCGATTTCCCTCGGTTTGGGTATATGGCACCTCCAGGCTTTCAAAATGTGGTCATTCTCATCCACAAGCAAAAAAGAGGGAGTGCATAGCACATTGTGATAAGCAGCCTCGGCAAGCCCTTCACTTTCCTCGAGCCGGTACAACTTGCTGAAGGGATAGCGCATGGCAAGTTCTTTGGCGGCAGGGCAGCTCGGGCAGTTATCCGAGATAAATACCTTCAGTTCCATTATCCCCCTCCTCCTACAAGGCTGTTCTTATCCTGTCTTTAAGTTCCCCGATTTTTCCCCTATTCCAGGTGGAAATCTTTGAGAAATACCCCACTATTCGGGTGATGCCATAAACGTCATCGGATCTACAAAGTGGGCATGCCTCATGGAGACCTCTGTTTGTTCTACTGCATGAATTGCAAACTGTGAACTCCGGGCTGAAGGCGATCTGCTCTGCGTTTGTCTCGCTAAATGTTTTCTCCACGAATCTTCTTATCGAAGATGCAGGTGGCTCATGCTCGCCGAGCCAGATGTGTATTATAGCGCCCGCCTTGATCAAGGGATGAAACATGCTCTGAATCTTCACTCTTTGTATATAGTCAACCGGTGCGTCATAGGCTAAATGCACGCTGTTTGTGTAAAAGAACTCACCCGACTCAATATTTCCCTTGATGACTTTCCTTGCTTGCGAAGGAAAATATTTCATGTCGAGTTTTGCCAGGCGGTATCCGCTTGATTCTGCCGGCGATTCTTCGAGAACCAGGTTAATCCCGTATTTTTTCGATAACTGGTCGCATAGGATTTTCATGTGCGCAACAACTTTAAGACCGAACTTAACGGCCCTCGCTGACTGGTGCAATTGCTCGCCGGTGTGATACTGCACAAGCTCGTTTAGGCCAAGCAGTCCAGCCAAGTATGTGAGCCTGTCTATTCTCAAATAAGGTTCGCCATCATGTTCCATGCACAAGAGAGAGACAGGGCCGTCTTTGCCGAGGCTCATGAGCTTCGCTATGAAGTCCCTTTTCTGAAGATGCGCCCTGGCGACCATTTCGAGCGTTCTTTCTATTTCGCTGAAAAGGAGCTCGTCTGAGCGCTGCGCTCTGTAGGCAATTCTCGGGAGATTGATTGTAATGTTTTGCAGGGCAGAGAATCTGAGTTTCTCAGGTGTCTGCGCTTCGGCAAGGTCTACATCGTTAAGTCTCAATTTCAAGCGGCAGCACTGAGAGACCGTGACCTCGTCGTCGCGGTCAAAAACGAAATAGGTGATCCCCTGTTTGCTTGCCACCTCGCAGGCGAGGTCCAGGAAATCTTCCCATCCCTCGGTTTCGAAGAACTCCCTGTTAATGTGGAGGAGAGGTTTCGGGAAGACGAAGGTCTTTCCCATTGCGTCTCCCTCAAGGTATATCTCAAATAGCGCCCTGAGAAAAATTCTCGCCTCAGGGGCGTATTCGGAATAAGTCTTTCCGGTTTCCACTCCCCCCGGACCTATAGCAGGGGCGTTTTTGAGGTGATTTGGTATGTTGTAGTAAAGGTTGAAATCAGTGAAAACGACCTGGCTGCCCCGGGCGCCCGCAAGTTGGTTAAACTCGAATATCAGCATTTGGGCAAGCTGTTTCATTCTTTCATAATTTACTCCGACAAGGAATGGAGCGAAGAACACGTTGACCGCTTCCCAACCGATGGCGCCGGCGTAGTAGGACTGAAGGGTGGAAGCCATTTTCACCATATGACCAATAAGCACTTCCGGATGTTTGGCTGGACCGGACGTGCTGGTTATGTTAGGCAGCCGAAGACCGTATTTCTTCACGTACTCAAGGCTATGCCCGCCACAGTACGGTCTTACGCAAAAACCGAGATCATGAAGGTGAATATCTCCTTCATAATGCGCACTGGCGATGTCTTTTGAGAAAACCCTTTCAAGAGCATACTGCTTGAGCACGGATTCGGCTATCGTCAGATTGATCGACTCCGGGTTATGCGTGGTGTTTGAATTCTCTTTGTTGGGACTGGTTATGATATTTTCCACATCATAGATGGGAAGCCCCAGTCTTGTATGCCTTTCGAGCATGTGCGCAAGACCGCGCTCCATCAGCTCAAGGTCAACAAGCTCTCTTATTAAACTTGTAGTGACTCTCGTTTGCCCGCTTCTAACAAGCGTGCGTTCAACGCAATCGGCGATCTCACAGGCGAGCTCCTCAGGTGCCCCGGCCTCAAGCATTATGGAGTCAACGATCCTCTGTTTATCCCAAAGGTTTATTTCTTCCCTTGAAGCTGTGCTTACCTGAAGAGCTATATCGGTTGCGTCCCCAGCCGGATAGTGGATGTAGCCTGTGTCGTTGTTTAGGATTTGGATTTTAGGAGTCACTTTCTTGCTCCTTTCCCTCACGCTCCTCTTTCTTCCTTTCTGGAATCAGTATCCCCAGCTCCTTTTCAAACTCGGTAATATCGCCGAACCGCTTATAGACGGAGGCGAATCTCAAATAGGCGACCTCGTCTATGCGCTTTAACTTTTCCATTACCATCTCCCCGATCTCTGATGCGGATATCTCTTTTGAAGCGCGAGACATAATTTCTTCCTCTATTTCATCCACCGCCTGCTCTATAACCGAGGATTGGACGTTTCTCTTGTTGCATGCCTTGTACATCCCGCCTGCGACTTTTTCCCTGCTGTAGGCTTCCCTGTTTCCATCCCGTTTTATGACGTAAACTTGTACTTTCTCGCGCCGCTCAAAAGTTGTGAATCTCATCCCGCAGGACTCACAGTACCTTCTCCTTCTGATGGCCGTCCCACCTTCCACTACTCTTGAATCGATCACTCTCGTTCTTATAGCCTGGCAGAAAGGACACTTCATCGCTTTCCTTTTTTGTCTTTTATTTGGTCATTATCCGCAAAAACTACATTTAGTGTTAAAAGCATTTTAAACCCACTACATAGTGTAGTGTCAATATTTTTTCGCAGAAAAAAATCTCCACCAATTAATTCAATTTTTGACTTTAAATTAAAGTTAAATTAAACCTTTAGTTTTTGAAGCGATTTATGAATATTTTCTGTAAAGATTCGAAACTAGGTATTTCTTGCATAAGACCGCGTGTGGAGAGGATTTGTTTGAATCGTGGTCCGAAGGGCTTTGAAGCGTGATACCCTGGCTTGTTGAGACATAATGTCCCGTGATTAATCTTTTTGTTTGCAAACCTCAAATCCGGGTATAGAAAAAAAAATTTAAACATGAACTCAATGTTTATATTTTCAGATTGTGGAAGTCAATCTCCCTCCTGGTTTAGGGGTACTTGATTGGATGGGCCGTCTGCTTTTTTGTGAGGAATGGGAGCTATTATCTACTCCCAAGCTCCTTTTAAGTTTTCAAATTGAAGGGTTGTTGTTATCTGCTTTTGAATGAACAAAGTGATCGTTGAAATGAGCTTATCAATTCCTTCTCCCGTCAGAGCAGATATCTGAATGAATTTAGGATAACGCTTTTTTAGCATTTTTCTTTCACCCCGCGCCAGTAGGTCAACCTTGTTCAAGGCGAAAATCACGGGTATGTCGCAGGCACCCAGATCAGCTAATATCTCGTCCACCGTTTGCATTCTTTCTCTCATCATTTCTTGCCTTGATGCGTCTACAACATGAACCAGAAGGTCCGCTTCCCTGACTATCTCAAGCGTTGATCGGAATGCGGCGATCAGTTCGTGGGGAATGTTCCTTATGAAACCGACGGTGTCAGATAGAACTATCGAGTCTCCCGTAGGAAGCCTCAATCTCCTTGTTGTGGAATCGAGCGTCGAGAACAGCTTATCTTCAACTATTACGGAGGCTTTTGTCAACCTGTTAAGAAGAGACGATTTTCCGCTGTTTGTGTAGCCTACGAGTGTGACGCTTGTAAGTCCTGCCCTTTTCCTCCTTTTTCTTTGCGTGATTCTCACTGCTTCCATTTGGGAAAGTTCCCTCTCGAGTTTCCTCATTCTCCTTCTGATTTTCCTCCGGTCAACCTCGAGCTGAGTCTCGCCGGGACCGCGCGTGCCTATTCCACCTCCGAGCCTTGAGAGCTCGATGCCCCTTCCCCTTATCCTGGGCAGCATGTAGGACAGTTGCGCGAGTTCAACCTGGGTCCGACCTTCCCTGCTGTGCGCGTGCTGGGCGAATATGTCCAAAATTAGCGCGCGCCTGTCTATCACCTTTACACCAAGTTCTTTTTCGAGTTTTTCCTGCTGGGAAGCCGAGATTTCGTTGTCGAATATCACGAGGTTCGCGCCGGCGCTTTCTATCTCATTTCGCGCCTCAAAAACCTTCCCTTTTCCCAGCAAAGTGGCAGGGTCAAAAGATGACCTTTTCTGGACAAGTTTTCCAACCACCGAGGCTCCGGCAGTTAGCGCGAGAGCTTCAAGTTCATCGAGGGATTCTTCCGTTTCAAAATCGTTATCAGGTGGCACCTCAACGGAGATGAGGTAAGCTTTTTCCATGTTGGGTAGGTTTTGTGTAAATTCGCTTTTTTGTTCTTGCTTCGCCATCAAAAGATACCCTTCAGTCTGCTTACCGCTTCCGATATTCTCTCGTCCGGGACAGTGAGGGAAACTCTTACGTAACCCTCACCTGAGGGTCCGTAAGAGTTTCCGGGGGTGAAGAAGACTCCCGCTTTTTCCAGGGCATATTTTGAGAAACCTACAGAATCAAAACCGTCTGGCACTTTTACCCAGAGATAGATGCTTCCCAGCGGCGGAGTGGCGTCCAATCCCATTGACTTAAGCTCTTCAACCAGGTAGTCCCTTCTTTTTCTGTATATTTCCCTCATCCTGTTTAGAGAATTGCTCTCGTTTTTAAGCGCATGGACACCGCATAACTGAATGGGATTGAAGATCCCTGAGTCGATATTTGTCTTTACAACACCCAAACCCTCTATCAGATCACGGTTACCGCACGCGAAACCGATTCTCCACCCCGTCATGTTGAAGCTTTTGGAGAGAGAGTGAAACTCTATTGCGCAGTCCATGGCACCCTCAACTTGCAGGATGCTCGGTGCAACATACCCGTCATATGTGATCTCAGAATAAGCGTTGTCATGCGCGATTATCAGGTCATGTTCGAGCGCGAAATGGACTGCCTTTTTGAAAAATTCGATATCGGCGACCGCGCCGGTCGGGTTATTCGGGTAATTTACCCAAAGTATTCTGCTTTCTTTTAAAACTGTTTCGGGAATTTCTTCCAGTACCGGCAGGAATGAGTGTTCTTTTTTCAATGGAACGTAATAGGGACTACCTCCCGCTAATATAGCCCCCATCGAATAAACAGGATAGGAAGGCTCGGGCACAACAGCGACCGTCCCGGGATCAAGAATCGCAACTGAAAAATGTGCGATACCCTCTTTACTTCCTATTAGTGGCAGAACCTCCCTTTCCGGGTCAAGGGTGACACCGAATCTTTCCTTGAACCACGCAGAAAACGTTTCCCTGAGAATCGGTAGCCCGAAATATGAAGGGTATCGGTGGTTGGAAGGCTTTTCCGCTTCCCGGATTAAAGTGTCAATGATTCCTTGCGGCGTGGGAACATCAGGATCTCCAACCCCGAAACTAATGACATCAACACCCTGCTCTTTTTTCTCCTCAATCAGCCTGTCTATTTCCGCAAACAGATATGGCGGCACCTTTCTTAAACGGTCAGATAGCTTCATTCACCACTCCCTTACTACTCCGTCAAAAACGTGTCGCGCCGGACCCGTCATGTACACCTCTTTTAACCATTCAACCTCCAAGATTCCCCCGGGAAGGTTTACCATTGCTCGGGGCTTGCATACGCCCTTAAGGTTTGCAGCTACCAGAGCAGCGCATGCGCCCGTACCGCACGACATTGTCTTGCCGACGCCCCTCTCCCATACTCTCACTTTGATTTCTTCATCTTTCGTAACTTGAACAAACTCGACGTTCGTCCGGTTGGGGAAAAGCGGGTGATTCTCCAGTTCAAATCCGATTTCGCCAACCGGGAACGAGTCGACGTCATCCACAAAAACCACGCAGTGTGGGTTACCCACAGAGACGCAGATTGCCCTTATTTCAGATCCATTCTCAAGGGGTATATCGACTGGGTTTGCCTGCCTGTCAGGATCCCCGGCCACCGGGATATCACCTCGTTTGAGTTTCGGGACTCCCATATCCACTCTGAAAAAATGCTCGTTGCCCTTACGCCCGCGGTATTCGACACGCTTTATTCCCGCAAGCGTCTCGACAAGAAATGCGTTTTCGCTGGATAATCCTTTCTCCATCGCGAAAAGACAGAGCGCTCTGATTCCATTGCCGCACATCTCCGCCTCTGAACCGTCAGAGTTGAATATTCGCATTCGGAAGTGAGCTTTGTCCGAGGGGAGAAGCAGGATGATTCCGTCGGCGCCTATTCCTCTGCGCCTTTCGCACAGAGCAACAACCGCGGATCTCTCGAGGCTAACGGGCTTTTCAGTGCCGTCAAGAATTATGAAGTCGTTCGCTGTTGCTTCAAATTTGGAAAATTCCATCACCTTTATTTTATATTATCCAGCCTGCCTCTAAAGTATTCTATGACTTCTGAGGCGGTAATCTCGATCGCTTTCTTCAATTCTTCTTCCGACATTCCGGTCTTCACCGCAACAGAAAACCATACAATCCTCGGGTCTCTCTTAAACCACGTGAGCTGTCTTTTTGCAAATCTTCTTGTCTTCTTCTTGATCTCGGCTACCGCTTGTTCTAAAGACACTTCCCCCTTAAGATAAGCGGTAAGTTCGCGGTAGCCGAGGGCCTCGCCCGCTGTCGTACCGGGCTTCAAACCGCTCTCGATTAGAGCGCGTGTTTCCTCGACAATCCCCTTTTCTATCATCGTATCCACTCTTCTGTCGATTAGTTCATACAAGAATTTTCTTTCCATCTCGATCCCCGCTGCAACAAGGTTGTACGGGGATTGGTATTTGGTCCACGAAATCTGTCTTTCCGAGACCGTGCGGTTTGATCCGAGTGCAACTTCCAGGGCGCGCACCATTCTCCTTTTGTTGGAGGTTGGGATGTTTTCTGCGGATACGGGGTCACACTCAGAAATCATCTCTGAGAGTTCCTCGTTTGATAGCGATTCCAGATATTTTCTTAGCGAGGAACCGCATCCTCCCGACGAGGGGAATGACAGGTCATCTACCACCGCCCTGAAGTACAGTCCCGACCCACCCACGAGAAGAGGGAAGTTGCCTCTTTCGATGATTCTCGTTATCGCTTCATCAGCCATACGTTTGTAAACGGCGACCGAGAATTCTTCTGTTGGATAAACAATATCAACCATATGGTGGGCAACGGCCTCGAGCTCCTGGGAAGTGGGTTTTCCGGTTCCTATATCCATTCCGAGGTAAACCTGCATGGAATCGACCGAGATAATCTCAACAGGGATTTGGCTTGAGACGATCAGAGCTATCTTGCTCTTTCCAACGGCTGTTGGTCCGACTATGGCAAGAAGGGCAGCCCCTCTGGGAATGTTTGCTGTCATTGTCTCAAGACTGCCTGTATCTTCTCACCCGAAATCGCTTGAGCCGTACGGGCTCGCCGGGACGGATATTAGCTTTCAATATTGCTATGCGCACTTGCTCTTGAGGAGTGTCAACTCCCTCGATATCCGGAAGAAGCACGCCGACTTTGGCTCCCGAGGAAACTATTACGCCGTAGTCCTTTGGGTCGAGCTGTTCTATGCCGTCTATATCTTCGGGCTCTTCGAGAACGTCCACGGAAATGGTTATGTCAGGCAGTTCATCTGCTGTGACCGGCAGGAATCTCGGATCTCTCGTAGCGCTGCTAGCCGCGTTTCTCCTGATTTCTTCCGCCACGTTCTCGTAGACTGGCTCAATAGTTCCGATGCATCCTCGCAAATCCCCGTGCTTTTTTAGCGAGACAAAAACGCCTGCGCGTTCCCTCTTGAGCAGTTCGGGAGCTTCGCTCAAATCCGGCAGCTCTCCGTCTTTGACATATCTCTCGATCACATTTCTTGCAAAAGCCACATACGGGTTGTCTCCTTTGATTTCCTCAACCACTCCGATCACCTTCTAATTAAATCGCACTCTGTGGTTTTGCGTGGAATTTCTGAACGAAATTCTCGCCACCATGTATCCGACCCCGAAAGATCCCTCGTATGAGAGAAGCGATGTGTCGTAATCTTGATTTTCGCAGATACCGGCGAGAACCGAAATGCTCCACAGGCAATCTTCTCCCGCGTCATCGCTCAGGGATGGATCAATGTCGAATATCTTGCTCAGGTTTCCCGATCTCACGATATTTACGAGCAGTTCGTCGAATTCCTTGCCTCTTGGGTGATATCCCGACGGTGCGTCAGGCGTCAGGCGGTGTGACATGTCGCCAGAGCTTATGAACACGCAAGGTTTTGAACTCTCCTCCACGGCGTTCCTTATTGCTATTCCGAGCTCGTAATGTTCCCGCAAAGAGAGGTAGGGGGAAATGGAAATTGAAACCACGCGGTATGACGGGGGGGCTATTAAACATAGAGGAACTATCAATCCCCAGTCGTCTTCTCTGTCGCTAAAATCACGAACTATTCTTATATTTCTTGTGCTCGCGTGTTCCTCTATCAAAGCGATGAGCTCAGTGTCAGTGGCCGCATCCACGATCGCGCCCGGAGCCCCAAACCGAGCAAGCGAACCGTAAACCCTCTTTCCCGCTTTGACCGGAAATCCCTCTCTTGAAATTAACCTCAGGTGCGGCGGCGAAACAACGACCAGGGTTTCTGGGGACAACTGCCTTATTTCCCGAGACAAGAGGGAAAGCGATTCTGATGTTGCGCGAACTCGCTCTATCTGGGATCCACCCACTTCTAGAACGAGTATAGGCGCGTGCGGGACGATGCAGCATATTTTAATATTTTCCAATTTTTGCTCCTTTCCATCTAATGAACGCCTGGCACTAACGTTCCCTCACAATTTTCAGAGCCTGAGCGCGAGCTTTTTCAAAAGATTTCCTGCTTCTACCCTCAAAGTGCAGCCTCAATTCAGACTGGTTGTACAAGGGGTGAACGAAAATCCACGTGTCGTCTTCCGTAACTATCTTAATTCCCACCCTCATATCTACCCTCGTGACCGTTTCGTCGCCGATTTTTCTCGGAGGAGATTTCTGAAGAGTTTCAATGAGGTCTTCGATTTCATCCTTCGGTATAGAAACCTCTATGCTGTCGGTGTAACATTCGCCGAACTCCCTGTAAATGTTTCCCACCAATTCGGATAGGGGTTTCTTGAATCGAGCCGCAATCTCTACGCTCAACAGACCGCATAACACTCCATCCCGGTGCGGAATGTGCTCACCGATGCTTATTCCACCTTCTTCATCGCATCCGATTATTATCATCTTTTTCGTCATTATCTCTGCGATGCTGTTAAAACCAGGGGCCGTCTCTATCACTCTGCACCCGTTGTGCTCGGCAATTGAATCAAGAATGTGCGAGTTTGCCATAGTTCTTGCCACCGCGCCGCCGTAAGGTTTGTACGTGAGCATGTACCATAGAGTGAGGATTGTTGTTTGCGTTGGACCAAGAAAAATACCCGCGGAGTCTATCAAGCCGTATTTATCGCCATCCCCGTCAAGGGCAACGCCGAGCTCAACCTTATTGTCTATGACGGCTTTTTTGCATTCCGCGAGGTTTATCTCAATCGGCTCGGGTGAAAGACCGGAAAAATCTGGGTCAAGATAAGAATGCAGGGGAACTACGATTGAGTCCATATGGTATAAGGCGCGCATGAAAATATTTTGACTTGCCCCGAACATTGGGTCGAACAACACACGCACTCGAGAGCGCTCAATTACAGACCTCTCCACAAGCCCCAAAAGATGACGAATGTAATCATTTGAGACATCAATCTTTCTCAGAGGACTGATGGTCCTGTCGGGCGGTGGTTCTGTTTTTCCGGTGTCGAGTGTCTTCCCTATTTCCCAATCGATGTCTTCTGTTATCTCAACCGAGGCTGTTCCCGCGTATTCGGGAATGAAAACGATGCCGTTATACTCGGGAGGGTTGCTGCAACCGGTCACCATTATGGCACCGCCCGCGCCGAATTTCTTGACGGCGAAAGCGGTCTGCGGCGTGGGGCAGAACGTTTCCATTCTCATTGCAGAAATGCCGTTCCTTTGCAGAATTTCAGCAACCAGGTTCGCCATCCTTTCCGATTCGCTTCGAGTGTCGTAACCAATGACACACCCCTTCTGGGCAAGTTCTTTCTCGTACAAATAGTTGCAGATGGCTTGAGTTATAAGCGTCGCATTTTTCTCGTTGAAATCCTCACCAGTTCTGGCAATCCAGCCGTTGTGACCGAAGGTAATTTCATCGCCCAATTTCACCACTCCCAAGCTCAAAAGTGATAAGGCACCGCTTTTTTGACTCGTTCGGCTCGGCGTTTAAGCCTATTCAATCGCGCTTCTTATTTTTTTCTCAAACTCGTCGAGGAGAGAAACGCAATCTTGATCGTCAGTTCCCTCGGCATAAATGTGCAAGACCGGTTCCTCCTCGTCCGGAAGCACAAGTACCCATCTGGCAGAACTGAAAAAGACCTTTAGCCCATCCGTTGAGTCAACACTGTCATCCATATGCTGCTCTATCAAATGCCGCATGATATGACCCTTGTTTTCCCAAGAGGTGATAACCTCGCGTCTCTTTAGATGAAATTCCGGAAGCGCTTCTACCAGTTCTGATATTTTCTGTTTTCTCATAGCGAGCATCTCAAGAATCTTCGCAAAATGGAATATGGCATCGTAAGCCGGCATGAACTCCGGGAAGATGACCCCCCCATCTCCCCCGCCGCAGAAAACAACACCGTCCTCACGGGCGACATGCATCAAGTCGGACTTGTCCAATTTACTCCGGATTACCTGAAAGCCCCGTTGGTTAGACATCTCTTCGATACAACGGGGCTGGTTAACCGGAACGGCAATCTTGCCATTAGGGAAATGCTTTGTGACAAGGTCCACCATAACCACAAGAAATTCGCTTCCCAAAAGCGCTCTGCCTGTATCATCCACAACTGCGAGCCTTTCGGCTCCGTTGTCGAAAAGAAGTCCTATATCCGCGTTAAAGCTTCTGACCACATCCCCGAGCCTTTTCAGTGACTCACTGAGTAGTGGCCTTTGGGTTATCAATCTCTTTTCATCGGTGTAAGCGTTCAAGCTTAAGACTTCACAACCGAGCTTTCCGAGCAAACCGGGCACGATAAGGGATGCCGCGCCGTAACCGTAATCGAAGACAACCTTAAAATTAGTTTTCTGAATCAAATCAAGGTCGAGCGCGTCCGTGAGGGCTTGAATATATGCTTCTCTTGCCCGAGCGGGGTAGTATATTTCTCCAAGCTCATCCAGAAAAGCTCTCCTGAACTCGTTCCTGCTGTATATCCTCTCAATATTTCGCTTGGCGCCGATGTCAAGATCGCGACCCTCCTCGTCGAAGAAGGATATCTGGATCCATTGAGGGTCTCGGTCAGATGTCCTTACGTCAACTCCTCCCTGGTCGGAATGGCTATCAATCGTGAAACGATTGACAGGGATCGCGCTTACCTCGAGATCTCTTATATGGACGCCGCTCGCGTTCAAACCGGCCATTATCCCCCTTTTCAAAATTCTCGCCGACCTCGTGCCGTCCCTGCTTGTCACGACTTGCGAGTTCACAGGAAGTGAAGAACCGTACGCCATACCGAGACGAACCGCCATTTCAGGCGTTATATCGACGTTTATTAGCCCCGCAACGCCCCTTTTCCCAAATAGGGACCTCATTCCCCGTGATTCCCAAATGATACTGGTGTTCACAGTTGCGCGGGCATCCACCGTTTTAAAGGGAAAAATGAGCACTCCTTGATTGATGATTGCGTTCTCCCCTATCAGGCAGTCCTCCCCTATTACTACACCCTCATCAATCCTGACCCCCGATTTGATGTCGCAGTTTCTTCCTACGACCGTTCCCCTAATGTGACAAGCCGGACCGATATAAGAATTGTCCATTATTACCGAACGGTGAATAAAGTTATCTCTCTTGATTACAACATTGTTTCCAATCACGGAGTATTCCCTCAGTTTGGTCATAGACTCGACCTTGACATGATTACCAAGAATAACCGGACCCTTTACTATTGCTGAATCGTCGATTTCCGTTCCGTCGCCAACCCAGATATTGTTCTCGAGTTTATGCCCTGATATTTTGATTTTGACTTTCCCGTCGAGTATATCCCTGTGAGCCGCGAGGTACTGCTCAAGGTTCCCTATATCGCACCAGTAACCATCGGACACGAATCCGTACATGGGAAATCCGTCCGCAAGCAGTTTTGGGAAAAGTTCTCGCGAGAAGTCATAGGGTCCATCATCAGGTATGTAGTCGAGAATATCGGGCTCTATAATGTAGATGCCCGTGTTGATTGTGTCGGAGAACACCTCCCCCCATCCCGGTTTTTCGAGAAATTTGGTTATTCTACCGGAGGAATCTGTTATCACGATTCCAAATTCGAGCGGATTCGGTACTTCTTTGAGAACGATCGTAACAGCGGCGCCTTTCTCTCTGTGATAATCAACCGCTTTTAGAAAATCAATATCAGTCAGCGCGTCCCCGCTGACTACCAGAAACGTGCTCGAGATAAAAGGTTTCGCGTTCTTAACGCTTCCGGCTGTGCCCAGTGGGCTCTCTTCGGTAACGTAAACCATTTCAACTCCCCAACCAGAGCCATCGCCGAAATAATTCGCGATTACCGTTGGGAGAAATTGCAACGTGACTATTATCTGGTCAAGACCCTGGGCTTTCAAAATTTCAACAATATGCTCCATTAACGGGCGATTTGCGACCGGAACCATCGGCTTCGGCTGGTTGGATGTGAGCGGCCTGAGCCTGGTGCCCTGCCCCCCTGCCATCAGCACCGTCTGAACCTTTACCCTTTTCTGCTCCAACAGCTCCCCCTATAGCTTCAAAACGCCTTAGCTACTGCTAAAAACGTCCTCTCGTTCCGCTGTACAAGAGAAATACAGTCCTCGACACATAAATGATACCCGAGACTATAGACCAGAACATACCCACAACGAATAACCAAAGCCCGTATGTTTGCCATTCGAGGACGTCGGAAAACTTGAAGCCCTCAAATCCAAAACGCGCTCCATCATGTGGAGCGGACGATAGAACCAAACAGGTGAGCGCCACAAAGAGTATGGCGGTCGCGACTTTTCCGGTCCAATGGACCGCGACAGTGTCCCGGTCCAGCTTGCCTATGAACGGATAGCCGAGTGCCATTATCAGGTCTCTTCCCAGCACCACAACCATAAACACAAATGGCAGAATGCGCATCGCGTAAAGTGTCACGAGGGCGGTTCCAATGAAGATTCTGTCGGCAAGCGGATCGGCTACGATTCCGAAGCGGGTGACAGTGTTAGTTTTTCGAGCTATGAAGCCGTCAGCCCAATCAGTTAGGGAACCAAAAATAAAGACAGCTAACGCTAAGTATCGATAAGCGGGATTCTCATTTGACCTTATCATAAAAAGGACGAAAACGGGGCTTGCCACTATTCGAAGTATCGTTATAAAGTTTGCCATGTTACCCCCTGGTTAATAGAACGGACGGGGATTTAGGTGAAGACAATTTTATCAGAACGCTGAATTTTCTAAATGATAATAAGGGTCAAGTTCTCGGTTTAAGTTTGATTCGCTCGATGCTCTTTTAAGTCGGAAATCGCTCAGGCGTAAAGAGCGGTCCTGAACTCCATGTCGCGTTTTCGAGAGGATATTTCCGGTTGGTACCGACAACAATGCACGCAATCGTGCGGGCTGAAACCTTGGGCAAAGCTTTGAGACGGAAGTTTAAGGGATTTCTGTCCAACGCTTAAGATGGGCAAACGCGCTTTCGTCAACGAACATGTCAACGAATTTTCCCTGGTTATCCACAGCTTTGATCGCGTATTCCCTGCCCCCACTTACTTGCCCGAGCTCCAGGTCCCTGCCAAGGTATTCCCACTGCCCGGAGGAGTGCCTATCGATAACGATGAAATTTCCCAGATCCTCTCTTATGCTCACCATTCTTTCCGGAAGTAACACCGCCTTATACATGTGAACGCGCTTACCGGGCACACTGACCGCGAAGGAGAATATTCCCTTACCTGGGTCACCGGGGGAGTCGATAAATGCTTTTATTTTTTTCTCGAGTTCTTTTGAGTCTGGAATATCTTTCTTTACAATTTTCTTCCGGCTTATTAAAAGAGATATGCCCCATATGCCTTGCAGTGAACCCACAATCGCAACGAGCCATATCCAGTAGTGAGGAACCGAAAGTGAATATGATTTGAGCCATCTGTTGATATTGACGGAAAAGAAGAGATTTACAAAACCGGCGGCAATGAAAACGGTGCTGGCAAGCGCAACGGCCCAGGCCCTTAACTTATAAGCAATAAATCCTGAAATAATCGTGATGGTGGCAAGTGAGAAGCCTACGATTATCATAATCGCAGGAAGCCCCCCATAACCCAGCTTACTGAGGATTTTTTTGCCGTCTTTCAAAACAAAAGAACCCCAGATGGCTGAGTTTACAAGACCCCAGTTGAGCAGGAAGGTGGCAGATTGAAGAAAAAAGTTTCTTGCTTCTATAAGCGGGATGACCGTCTCAATGAGATTTCCCTCTCCGCTTGATGATCTGGGCGCTTTTTTGTTTTGGTTCATCGGAATTCCGCCTGCTATTTATGTTTGCGGTCAGTAATTTACCGCCTCAATTCAAGTCTTGTTCAAATCAAGAAATTTTCGACTTACAGGCAAATGTTCCGAGAATCCAAACTCTGAAGCAGAGGATTAGCCGCGATATTTTTCAATCCATTTTTACCTGGTCTTGTCTGGTCGGGACGGCCGGATTTGAACCGGCGACCCCTGGTCCCCCAGACCAGTGCGCTAACCTGGCTGCGCCACGTCCCGTCTCATCAACAATCAAGATTTTACCAGCACCCCTATTCGCGCGCAAACTTTGATCGGGCTTATTTTTCCTACACCTGCATTTAGCCTTTCACAAAAGAAAAACCCCTTCTGGGAGGGGTTTTTCTAAAGAACCATTCTCAAGGAAGACTATTTCTTCTTTGCAATCGCTTCCTTGAGAGCCTTGCCAGGTTTGAAAGCCGGTGTTTTGGTGGCGGCGATCTTCATCTTCTCCCCAGTCTGCGGATTGATGCCTGTTCTCGCTTTCCTCTTGCGCACTTCGAACGTTCCGAAACCTACGAGCTGAACTTTCTGCCCCTTCTTTAGAGCGCCGGCGATTGTCTCGAAAACGGCATCAACAGCCTTTGCTGCGTCTCCCGCCTTGATCCCCGCCTTCGCTCTCACCGCATCGACAAGGTCCTTTTTGGTCAATACCTACACCCCCTTTCCGACATCCGGGAATCAAATCTAATTATTTTTTCAATAATGATGCGGTTTTTCCTCTAATAATTCTCAAAAAATTCGATTCTTAAGCCAAAAATAACATTGAGGGCGACGCAAATCCTTTATCGGTGAGGATTCCCGGGTGAATCAATCGGACTTTCTGAATATCAGCCGTATTGGGCTGCCCCAGAATCCGTATTCATTGCGGATCTGGTTTACAATGAAACGTTTGTAATTATCCTTTATAAGATCAGGGTCGTTTACGAAGATAAGGAAGGTAGGCGGGGCTGTCTTGACCTGAGTTGCATAATACATTTTCAGGCTCTTTCCTCCCTTGGACGGTGCGCCGCGCATCCTTTTCACGTTCGATATTGAGGTGTTCAAAGAGGGTGTCGGTATTTTTCTTGTCCATTGTTCATAAACCTCAAGGACGAGCGGAATGACCTTGTCCATGCCCCATCCGTTCAGCGCGGAAACCCTGAGGAGAGGTATATGCTGAGCGTATCTGAACTTGTGCGATACGGACTCCATAACTTCGTTCGGGTCATCCTTTTCTTTAACAATGTCCCACTTGTTCAAAAGCACCGCGATCCCTTTTCCTCGCTCGTCTATCTTTTTCGCAATTCTCTGGTCATGCTCCGTCGGACCCTCCGAAGCGTCGACTATAAGGAGAACTATGTCAGCCTCGTCTATCGCGCGGTAGGTTCTTACCGAACTATAATATTCCACCGCATCCATTGCAGTTTTCTTCCTTCGGAGTCCTGCCGTGTCGAGAATTCTTATAAGGGACCCCTCATATTCAATAACGGTATCGACCGTGTCCCTGGTTGTGTGGGGCTCTTCATGTACCAAAGACCTTTCTTCTCTGGCAAGACAGTTAAGTATCGATGATTTTCCCACATTAGGTCTTCCAACGATCGCCACCGATATCTCCGGTTCTTCCGGCTCCTCGTGCAAAGGCGGAAGAAGCTCGATTATCCTGTCGAGAAGATCGCCGATTCCCCTGCTGTGATACGCGGAAACGGGTATGGGGTCGCCGAGCCCGAGCGAATAAAAGACGCTCGCCTCATTCTCTAAAGACTCATTATCCACCTTGTTTACCACCAGAACGACGTTGAGACCCATTCGCTTTATCTTTCTTGCAAGCCATTCATCGTCCTCGGTGATACCTGTCGTCACGTCCGTGAGCATTATCACAACGTCCGCTTCCTCGGCGGCAAAGAAAGCCTGTCTCTCTATGTCCTTTGCGAGCCAGCCATCGGTATCTATGCCTACCCCGCCCGTGTCCGCTATAACGAACTGCCTGTCACGCCACCTTGCTTCTGTGTACTTACGGTCTCTCGTCACGCCTGGTGTGGGATCCACTATCGCCGACATTCTGGCGGCAATTCTGTTCATGAGCGTTGACTTTCCCACGTTTGGTCTGCCGAGAATTGCCACAATCGGTAATCTCTTTTTACCCATTTCTCACACTTCCTCACATATATTCGCGCAACGCGCGAAAGAGGCTTTCGGGCGTGCATTCCACTTCAAGCACTTCAATGCCTAATTCTCTTCGTATTTCTTGAAGGTGCACCCCATCGATAAACCTTTCCTTTGAAAGAGCCACAGAAGGAACGAGTACTTTCGAAACGCCCTTATCCCGGGCGCCTTTACATGCCGCCTCTTTTACGTCTTTTCCAGGCATCAATCCGCACACATTCACACGCTCTCCGAAGAGATTATTCTTGCATGGAAGTAAATGAAGACCGCTTCTTTTCTCCAGAAGTATCTCTTTTAGGACCCACTCCCCCATGGGAGAGGTCACAATACCCAGCCCTTCCGGTTTTATCTCCTTATTTTTGGTACGCTCGCGGACGGTTTTAACCGCTTGGTTCCACCCGTCGATGAAAGAACGCGCAAGACCGATTCCGTTTTCGAGCTGCGGGAAATCACCATAATAGTCGGCGTGCGGCACACTTTCGCCGCTTATATAGAAGAACTCATCCGAGGCGAACAACCTGGCGGTTTTAAATTCCTTACGCCGTCGCTCAATCCTTTCGATAACCTCTGCAGATGATTCTGAGTCGAACGCGAACCTTTCCAATAATCTCTTTTTGTCGCACTTGGATATTCCTACCGGCACGACCCCTATTGATTTTACTCCCTCAAACTCATCTTTCAGGTCGTCAAGCGTCTTATCAAGCATAGCTGCGTCGTTTAAGCCCTTCATCAGGACTATTTGAATGTGGACATCTATTTTCTCCTTCAACAGTCTTTTTAGTAACTTAAGCGCATTGTTGGAGTGTTTGGTGCCAAATATCTTCGCCCTGAGAGCAGGGTCTGTTGCATGAAGGCTCATGTACAGCGGGGAAAGCCTCATTCCGATAATTCTTTTGAGGTCCCTGTTTCTGATATTCGTGAGAGTGATGAAGTTGCCGCACAGGAAACTCAGACGGTAATCATCATCCTTGACGTAGAGTTCTGGTGAAAGACCCCCTGGAAGTTGGTCAACAAAGCAGAATATGCATCTGTTGTTGCACTTGATGACTCCGTCGAAAACTGGAGTCTCAAACTGTATCCCGAGCGGCGCTTCGCCTGTCCTCAACATCAGATTGATCGCCTTGCCGCGGCGCTCAATGAGAATCTGGTGCTCGCCATCCGCTGAAAGTAAATTGTAGCAGTCTATCACGTCCCTGGGTGTTTTTCCGTCCACCCTCAGGAGAAAATCCCCGGGGAGTATTCCGCTATCATAACCGCTGGACCCTTCATCCACGGAACATATTTGCGCTTTTAATTCTTTCTTCTTCATTATTTTTGGCATCATCCGCGTCATCTCGGAACTGAGATATTTGAAGCGTTAGGCGCAATTAAGCTGCCGTATGCTGTTAGCTCTAAATCAAAGCGGTTTGCAGCGCTCAATTCTCTCTATATTTAAGTTTATGGTTTAGACGCAACCGTGTGTTTTCAATGAAGATTATCGCACACCGATATCACCGGGGTTAGGCTATAATAAATTACCGTCCATTATTTGGGATCAATCTGGAATCGGGTCGATACGAAATAAGGGGGAAAAACGTGGCTACGACGGAAATTGAGGGAATCAAGAATTTAGGTCTATTCGGTCACGGTGGAAGCGGAAAAACAACGCTCACCGAGGGCTTGCTGTATGCCGCCGGCGCCATAACGCGCATGGGAGATGTTGAGCAGGGAAACACAACGACCGACTTTGACGAGGATGAGATAAGAAGGAAGATATCCATCAACTGCGCGATCGCTCATTTTACTTGGAACAAGCAAAGGGTATTTGTCCTCGATACTCCGGGCTATCTGGATTTCATAGGGGATGCGATCTCATCCATCCATGTTGTGGACACCGCCTGTTTCGTCGTTTCAGGCGTCGATGGCGTTGAGGTTCAGACAGAGCTTATGTGGGAAAAGGCAAACTCCTTAAACATCCCCCGCGTAATATTCATAAGCAAACTCGACAGGGAGCGAGCCAGTTTCGAAAGAACGCTCGGCGATATCTCTGAAACTTTGAAAGGAAACACGGTTCCCTTGACCCTTCCCATAGGCGAGGAACACGATTTCAGAGGAATAATAGACCTCATCTCGTCAAAAGCATACGAGGTGACGGGGCAGGGTAAGGTTTCGGAAATACCCATACCTGACGACATGGCGGATACAGTTTCAGAATACAAAGAAAAGATCGTTGAGGCGGTTGCCGAAACGGATGACAGTTTGCTTGAGAGATACCTGGAAGAGGGAGAAATATCAGACGAGGAAGTACTCCCGGCGTTAAGAAAGGCGCTCCTTGCCGGAACACTTGTGCCTATACTCTGCGGCTCCGCCGTAAAAGGAATCGGAATAGTCCAGTTTCTTGATTTCATAACCGACGTTCTCCCCAGCCCGGAGGATCTGCCAGATATCAAGGGGGAGATGCCTTCTAGCGGAGAGGTTACCAGACCGAGAAAAAGTGACGCGCCGCTTACAGCGCTCGTCTTTAAGACCATGGCAGACCCCTACGTTGGCAAGCTTACATATTTCCGCGTTTTTTCGGGCACCATGAAAAGCGATTCGAGCGTTTTAAACTCCTCCAACGGCAAGAATGAGAGAATCGGACAGCTCTATCTAATAAAGGGAAAGGAACAGCAGCCGGTTACATCTCTTCAATCCGGGGAACTGGGCGCGGTTGCGAAGCTCGGCGAAACCAGCACCTGCGACACGTTATGCGATAAGGATAATCCCATTGTTCTTCCCAGAGTCGAGTACCCCAAACCAGTAATGTCACTTGCGGTCGCTCCCAAAACGAAGGGCGACGAAGACAAGCTCTCAACTGCTTTGGGGAGGCTTCGCGAAGAGGACCCGATGCTTGAGGTGAAGAGAGACACCGAGATAAATCAGACGATCATAAGCGGCGCCGGAGAAGCCCATCTGGATGTAATAGTGGAAAAGATGAGGAGGAAATTCGGCGTTGACGTTATTACCGAAAGTCCGAAGGTCCCCTACAAGGAGACAATAAGGAAGACCGTTGAGGCCGAGGGTAAGCACAAAAAGCAAACCGGCGGTCACGGTCAGTACGGTCATGTATTCTTAAAGCTCGAGCCAATGCAGAGAGGCGAAGGGTTCGAATTTGTCGACAAGATCGTGGGCGGAGTAATACCCAGGCAATACATACCGGGCGTGGAAAAGGGCGTAGTGGCGGCAATGCAAGAGGGATTTCTCGCCGGATATCCTCTCATCGATATGCGGGTAACGCTTTACGATGGCTCTTTCCACACGGTTGACTCCTCCGAGCTCGCTTTTAAGATGGCCGCTTCCAAGGCGATCAAGGAGGGAGTTTTCAAGGCGGACCCCGTTTTACTTGAGCCTATCATGACCGTTGAGGTCACTGTTCCCGAGCAGTACATGGGAGATGTTATCGGGGACCTCAACTCGAAACGCGGGCGCATATTGGGTATGGAACCGAAGGGGAAAATGCAGGTGGTGAGGGCGCAAGTTCCACTCGCGGAAATGTCCCGCTACTCTATTGACTTAAGGTCAATCACGGGCGGCAGGGGCGTGTTTAGCATGGAGTTCAGCCACTACGAGGAAGTGCCTGACCACATTGCGCAGAAAATAATCGCCGAGGCCAAGAAAGAAAAGGAAGAGTCCTAGTCAGAAACTTTTTGAAAGCGCATTATAGACCTGGTCGAGATCGCACGGAAGCACTCTCGTGCTCGCGACAACAGCCATAAAATTGCTGTCGCCCGCCCATCTCGGCACCACGTGCATGTGAACATGATCCACAATGCCGGCGCCGGCGACCCTCGATATGTTTATGCCTATGTTAAACCCTTCCGGCTGAAAAGCCGCTCTTATCGCTTTCATTGATTTCTTGCAGAGCTCCATCATTTCCGCAAGCGTATGAGCGTCAAGGTCTTCGATTGACGGAAGATGCTCATACGGCGCGATCATCAAATGACCGGTGGTGTAAGGATAAAGGTTCAGAATAACAAAGCATTTCTCGCCCCTGTGAAGAATAAAATTTTTTTTGTCCTCGTTCTCTTTCACTCGGTCACAAAAAATACAACTAGGGCGCTTGTCAACGTTACTCACGTACTCGTACCTCCAGGGAGTGTATATAATGTCCAACTACACCTTCCTTACGGATTTGCTTTCAATCTCGGACAGAAGGGCTTCTATCACTTTTTCTAAATCCAATCCCCGCTCGTCCTTGCCCGAAAGCGATCTCATGCTTACGGTCCGTGTGCTCTCCTCCCGATCACCCAGAATTATCATGTAAGGTATTTTCATCTGCCACGCTTTTCTGATTTTGTTTGCGGTCGTCTCACGCTCATCATTTATCTCAGTGCGTATTCCTCTCAAGGTAAGTATTTCAGCGACCTCTTTTGCGTAGGGAACGTGACGGTCAGCTATGGGAAGTACATTCACCTGCACCGGAGCGAGCCACAGTGGAAAAGCGCCGGCGTACTGCTCGATGAGGATTCCTATGTATCGCTCGAGGCTTCCGAGCACAGTTCGATGAATCATTACGGGCGTGTGCTCTTCGTTGTCGGCGCCAACATATGACATCTCAAATCTTCTTGGAAGGTTGAAATCAAACTGAATAGTTGGTCCCTGCCACCATCTTCCAAGAGCGTCTTTCAGTTTTACATCGATTTTTGGACCGTAAAATACTCCCTCGCCCTCATCGACAGAATACTCGAGGTCGTTTGACTCTAGCGCTTTCTTAAGCGTTTGGGTCGCTCTTTCCCAGTCGGCGAGATTGCCGACGAAATGCTCAGGCCTGGTCGATAGGGCGATTCTGAAAGTGTCAAAACCGAAGACGCGCTGAACCTCGAAGGCGAATGATATGCAGTTGTTTATTTCTTCCTCAGCTTGGTCCATCGTGCAAAATATGTGCGCGTCATCCTGCGTGAAACCCCTGACTCTTAAAAGCCCGTGTAGCACCCCGGAGCGCTCATGCCGATAAACGGTTCCCAGCTCGAAGAATCTTAGCGGTAGGTCTCTGTGCCCGCGTGTTTTGGATTTGTAAATTAATATGTGGGCGGGGCAGTTCATCGGCTTTATGCCATATCCGTGCCCTTCGATATCGAAAAAATACATCGGGTATTCCATTTGAAGGTGTCCGCTTGTCGCCCATATGTCTCTGCGCATGATGTGGGGAGAAATTACAAGTTGATACCCGCGCTTTTCGTGTTCTTTTTTCAGGAAGTCTTCTATCACCGTTCTGAGAATCGCGCCTTTCGGATGGTAGATAACAAGTCCAGGTCCGATCTCATCCCTGATTGAGAAAAGCTCAAGTTCGACGCCAAGCCTTCTGTGGTCCCTTCTTATCGCCTCATTTCTAGCTTCCAGATATTCGTCAAGTTCTTCTTGAGAATCGAATGCGGTCCCGTAGATTCTCTGAAGCATCTCACGCGATTCGTCTCCCCTCCAGTAAGCGCCGGCAAGCGTAAGGAGTTTAAACGCTTTAACCCTGCCGGTTGTGGACAGATGTGGTCCTCTGCAAAGATCCGAAAACTCCCCCTGAGAATATACTGTCACGGTCTCATCATCTATCTCTTCTAACAGTTCGACTTTAAATCTTTCAGATTTGTTCTCGAAATATTTGATCGCGTCTCGTCTCGACATTTCCCTGCGTTCGATCGGCAAATCCTCCGAGATGATTCGCCTCATCTCCTCCTCTATGTGGGGAAGGTCCTCAGGGGTGAGTTTTTCTGGTATCTCAAAATCGTAGTAAAAACCATCCTCGATGGCCGGCCCAATCGCGAGTTTCGCCTCCGGAAAAAGCCTTTTTACCGCCTGAGCCATGATGTGGGATGCGGTGTGCCTGTAAGCCTCTCTTCCTCGCGGAGAGTCAAACCCGAGCGGGGTGATATTTCCCGAATCGAAGAGTTGGTGTGGCAGGTCCACCGTGTTTCCGTTATAATCGGCGGCGAGTACCTCTTCAACATCGAACCCGGCAAGCAAGAGGGCGTCCTTAACCGTTTTCCCTCTGGTAATCTCCACCGTTTTCTCCCCACCGACCTTTATTTGCAAAACCTCGTCATTCGGCATAACTATCCCCTGTTAATTTCTCATAAAGGATTGTTCCAAGCAATAAAATGGTGGGCGCGAGTAGGATCGAACTACCGACCTCTTCCGCGTCAAGGAAGCGCTCTACCACTGAGCTACGCGCCCACACAAGGCATGAATCCTCGATTTTTCGACCCATATATTATCTCATGATATATGAAAGTTCAATATCCCGAAGGGCATCCAGAAGGTCTTTACTGAAGTAGGTCATAATAGAGGCTCTCCACGTGCCTTTCTGAGTATTCGGGGTTGTGCTTCTCAAGCAAGCGTATCTGCTCCTCGGACAGCTTGAAGGTCTTGTCGGCGGTCCTCTTTTCAAGCTCGAGCATCCTCTTGTAGCGCGTCTGGATCCCGTGTCGCACCCAAACGTTGCGCACGGTCGTTGCCGAGGTGACGATCCCGTGCGGGATGAGCTCATCTCTCACTCGCTGCTGTCCCCATGCGGGGTGCTCTATGGAGAGATCCACGATCTTCTTCTCGGTGTCCTCGGGCAGCTTGTGGGGCGGGAAGCCGGGGACCGGCGGCTTGTCCAAGAGAGCTTCCAGACCTCCGGTCTGGAACGCCCTCTTGATCTCGTAGAACTGGCTTAGTGAGACCTTCATGATGCGACAGGCGTC
>OGCI01000052.1_pt1 | contig 131800 bp, 110 predicted proteins | sample 1570021 | NCBI WGS metagenome assembly OGCI01 (sample SAMN06264664, study PRJEB24512) | hot springs metagenome | isolation source: Hot spring water | place: South Africa: Tshipise | collected 2015-06-21 | reverse complement strand
ATCAAACCGGAGGAAGGTGGGGATGACGTCAAGTCAGCATGGCCTTTATATCCAGGGCTACACACACGCTACAATGGCCGGTACAGAGGGGAGCGAAGTCGTGAGGCGGAGCGAATCTTGGAAAGCCGGTCACAGTTCGGATTGGAGGCTGCAACCCGCCTCCATGAAGTCGGAGTTGCTAGTAACCGCGCGTCAGCCATAGTGCGGTGAATACGTTCCCGGGCCTTGTACACACCGCCCGTCACGTCATGGGAGCTGGTAACACCTGAAGTCGGTGCGCTAACCGTAAGGAGGCAGCCGCCTAAGGTGGGACTGGTGACTGGGACGAAGTCGTAACAAGGTAGCCGTAGCGGAAGCTGCGGCTGGATCACCTCCTTTCTAGGGAGTCCTCCGACGCTCAGTGACCCTGCTCGACAGGCGCTCGCTGAGGGTTGGTAATACTCCTAAGGTCAAGGTCTTGCGTTAGCAAGACAAAATAACAGGGTGCGACCGAACTTGATCGCTTTCCTGCCACTCCTCGGTTGTTAAGGTGAGGCGAGCTGTGTGGCTACGGCTTGGCACACAGGCCTTTACCAAGATGGGCTGATGTCGTAGTTGGGCCTGTAGCTCAGTCGGTTAGAGCATCCCTCTGATAAGGGGAAGGTCACTAGTTCGAGTCTAGTCAGGCCCACTCTACCGGCTGGATAACCAGGCGCGGGGATGTAGCTCAGTTGGGAGAGCGCCTCCCTTGCACGGAGGAGGTCAGGGGTTCGAATCCCCTCATCTCCATTCGCGATGGGGAGGCGGGTGGCACGTGATCAGCTGGCCTTTGGGTAGCAGCCAGCGCTGCTATCTGAAGCCCAGCGGATGATGGGCTGGTGAAGGCGCTCTCGGGAGAGCTGAGAGCGGCACAAGTAGCACATTAACAACTGAATAGAACGTAAGAAGCGTGGTTCATACATCTCGTGTGAATAAGCTACTAAGGGCACACGGTGGATGCCTTGGCATCAGGAGCCGATGAAGGGCGTGGTTGACTGCGATAAGCTCCGGGGAGCCGTCAGCAGGCGCTAGATCCGGAGATTCCCGAATGGGGAAACCCGCTCAGGTGAACCCTGAGCACTCTATGCTGAACCCATAGGCATAGAGAGGTAAGTGGGTGAACTGAAACATCTTAGTAACCCGAGGAAAAGAGATCATTCCCTGAGTAGTGGCGAGCGAAAGGGGAGCAGCCTAAACTTGTGCTGTGCCAAGCCCGTAGGCGTTGCAGCACAGGGGTTGTAGGACCTGCCAGGGGGCGCTACGGAGCCTCCAGGAAGTTACCAATCTGGGCGCTAGCAGAACTGTACTGGAATGGCAGACCAGAGAGGGTGACAGTCCCGTACGCGAAAGCGCATCAGACTTCCGGCAGTGATCCTGAGTACCACGGGGCACGCTAATCCTGTGGGAAGCAGGGGGGACCACCTCCCAAGGCTAAATACTCCTGATGACCGATAGTGAACAAGTACCGTGAGGGAAAGGTGAAAAGTCCCCCGGTGAGGGGAGTGAAATAGAACCTGAAACCGTGTGCCTACAATCAGTCGGAGCGCAGTGGCAGCCTTCGGGTTGCCCGCGTGACGGCGTGCCTTTTGGAGAATGAGCCGGCGAGTTACTCTCTGTAGCAAGGTTAAGCCAGTCACAGGCGGAGCCGTAGCGAAAGCGAGTCCGAATAGGGCGTTTAGTTGCAGGGAGTAGACACGAAACCGGGTGAGCTACCCATGGCCAGGTTGAAGCGAGAGTAACTTCTCGTGGAGGACCGAACCGGTGTACGTTGCAAAGTGCTCGGATGAGCTGTGGGTAGAGGTGAAATGCCTAACGAACTCGGAGATAGCTTGTTCTCCCCGAAATAGCTTTAGGGCTAGCGTCGCGCGTTCAGTATCGGAGGTAGAGCACTGGATTGGCTAGGGGGCTTATCGCTTACCAAACCAAACCAAACTCCGAATGCCGATACTCCACAGCGCGGCAGTTGGACTACGAGAGATGAGTTCCGTAGTCGAGAGGGGAAGAGCCCAGACCATCAGCTAAGGTCCCCAAGTGCAAGCTAAGTGGGAAAGGATGTGGGGTTACTGAGACATCCAGGAGGTTGGCTTAGAAGCAGCCACCCTTTAAAGAGTGCGTAATAGCTCACTGGTCTAGTGATCCTGCGCCGAAAACGTAACGGGGCTCAAGCTTGCCACCGAAGCTATGGAATCTCCCGCTAGGGAGGTTAGTAGGGGAGCGTTCTGTGGGAGACACAAGTCAGACCGGAAGGACTGATGCGGCCCACAGAAGTGAGAATGCCGGCATGAGTAGCGTAAAACACGCGAGAAACGTGTTCACCGTATGCCCAAGGTTTCCGGCGGAAGGTTAATCCGCGTCGGGTTAGTCGGGCCTAAGCCGAGGCCGAGAGGCGTAGGCGATGGACAACAGGTTAATATTCCTGTACCACCTGGGTGGAGCGAAGGGGTGACGCAGAAAGGTAGGCCAGCGAAGGTTGGAGATGCTGTCGTGCCAAGCCTGTAGGGCTGTGAAGACCGCAGGCAAATCCACGGTCAGAGCCTGAGAGGTGATGGTAATCCCTCTAACGAGGGAGATGTGGCCGAGCCTCAGCTGCCAAGAAAAGCCTCTAAGCGTTGATGCCCAGGTGCCCGTACCGCAAACCGACTCTGGTGGGCGGGGAGAGTATCCCAAGGTGATCGGGAGAACCCTCGTTAAGGAACTAGGCAAAATGGATCCGTAACTTCGGGAGAAGGATCGCCCTGGCTGGTGACGCAACTCGCTTGCCGAGCTGGCTGGGGCCGCAGAGAAACGGCTCTACCGACTGTTTAACAAAACCACAGGTCTCTGCTAAAGCGTAAGCTGAAGTATAGGGGCTGACTCCTGCCCAGTGCCGGAAGGTTAAGGGGACGGGTTAGCGCAAGCGAAGCTCTGAACCGAAGCCCCGGTGAACGGCGGCCGTAACTATAACGGTCCTAAGGTAGCGAAATTCCTTGTCGGGTAAGTTCCGACCCGCACGAAAGGAGTAACGAGTGGAGCGCTGTCTCAACGAGGGACCCGGCGAAATTGAACTACGCGTGAAGATGCGTGTTACCCGCAGCAGGACAAAAAGACCCCGTGGAGCTTTACTGCAACTTGGCATTGAGTTAGGGCTTGGTCTGTGTAGGATAGCTGGGAGACTGTGAAGCTGGGGCGCCAGCCTCGGTGGAGTCGCCGTTGAAATACCAGCCTGATCAAGTCTTGGCCCTAACCGGCAGCCGTTATCCGGTGTCGGGACAGTGCCAGGCGGGCAGTTTGACTGGGGCGGTCGCCTCCTAAAAGGTAACGGAGGCGCCCAAAGGTTCCCTCAGGCTGATTGGAAACCAGCCGTAGAGTGTAAAGGCATAAGGGAGCTTGACTGCGAGACCCACAAGTCGAGCAGAGACGAAAGTCGGGCTTAGTGATCCCACGGTACCGAGTGGAAGGGCCGTGGCTTACCGGATAAAAGCTACCCCGGGGATAACAGGGTAGTCTGGTCCAAGAGTTCACATCGACGACCAGGTTCGCCACCTCGATGTCGGCTCGTCACATCCTGGGGCTGGAGTAGGTCCCAAGGGTTGGGCTGTTCGCCCATTAAAGTGGCACGCGAGCTGGGTTCAGACCGTCGTGAGACAGGTCGGTCTCTATCCGCTGCGGGCGTAGGTGACTTGAGGAGAGCTGCCCCCAGTACGAGAGGACCGGGGTGGACCGACCTCTGGTGTGCCAGTTGTTCCGCCAGGAGCATCGCTGGGTAGCTATGTCGGGCAGAGATAACCGCTGAAAGCATCTAAGTGGGAAACTCGCTCCAAGATGAGGTCACCCACCGGGTTAACCGGGTAAGGCCGCGGGAAGACGACCCGCTTGATAGGCGGCAAGTGTAAGCGCAGCAATGCGTTGAGCTAAGCCGTACTAATGGCCGAGGGCTTATTCACCTGAGTGAGATGTATGCACCACCACAAGCGTTCTATTCAGTTGTTAGTGTGCTACTAGCCCTTCTTAACCGGTGGCAAGTATCAAATACCTCGTCCTTGCTAACATTTCTGTCATTCGGTATTTGATATTTGTAACTTTGAAAAGTCTTGTTGGTGATTGAAGCAGCGGGGGTACACCCGGTCCCATCCCGAACCCGGAAGTTAAGCCCGCTAGCGCCGATGGTACTTGGGGGGCAGCCCCCTGGGAGAGTAGGTCATCGCCAACAAGACTTTTTCTTTTATCTAATCATTCTTCTACGGAGGAACCCGGCGCATGCTACCCAATAAACCTGGTCCAGGTACCCTGTCTGTTTGGGCGGGTGAAGAAGAATATCTCATGCAGCACGCCACGCAGGTGCCCGTTGTGCACAGCGTCTCCTTTGGCTATCGCGACCTCGATGAATGGTTGCAAGTGGTGCGTGGCCAGAAGTCAGGACACATCTATGGACGCAATACCAACCCGACCGTGCAGGTCTTTGAGGAAAAAGTGCGCATCCTGGAAGGTGCCGAGGCGGCTACCAGCGCGGCCACCGGCATGGGCATTATCAGCAGCACACTGTTTGCCCTGTTGTCGCCGGGGGATCGCGTGGTCTCGATCAAGGATACTTATGGGGGCACCAATAAGATCTTCATCGAGTTTCTACCTCGTTTTCACGTGGAAGTGACCCTGTGCGATACCACGGATCACTTAGCCATAGAGACTGAGATCGCCCGCGGCTGTCGGCTCCTGTACCTGGAAAGTCCTACCAATCCGACTGTGAAGGTGGTAGATCTGGAGCGTTTGGCAGCGGCAGGGCACGCGGCAGGTGCCATTGTGGTGGTGGACAACACATTTGCCACGCCCATTAATCAAAATCCCCTCCAGTTAGGAGCTGATCTGGTGATCCATAGCGCTACGAAGTTTCTGGGTGGTCACGCTGACGCGCTGGGTGGCGTAGTGTGTGGTCGTAAGGAACTGGTCGCAGAGATTTACCATTTCCGTGAGATCAACGGCGCATCACTTGACCCGATGGCCGCCTATCTGTTGCTACGTGGTATGAAAACGTTGCACCTGCGCGTCCGCCGGCAAAATGAGAGCGCACTGCGTATTGCCCGTTTTTTGGAGGGACATCCGGCAGTCGAGCGCGTGTTCTATCCTGGCCTCGAGTCTCATCCCGGCCATGAGATTGCTAGACGACAAATGCGAGGCTTCGGTGGGGTGTTGAGCTTTATGTTGAAGGACAATACGTTGGATGCAGTACGCCGCTTCTTGGCGCGCTTGCATTATGCCCATCCGGCAGCGAATCTGGGTGCTGTCGAGACCATTGTGGGACCGCCAGCGACCACCAGTCACGCGGAATGCACACCTGAGGAGCGTGCCGCTATGGGCATTCCTGAGAGCCTGATTCGCTACTCCACCGGCATTGAGGATTGCGATGATTTAATTGCCGACCTGGAACAAGCGCTGAAAGCGGTATGATCGGCTGATCTGCTCTCTTGCAGGGTGCGGGGCAGCCTGTGACAAAAAGAAGGCCGGCAACCTTTATCAGGTGCCGGCCTTCTCTTATTCACGGGTTCTGCGGCTTGCTTATGCACTACTATTGAGTATATCGCGCTACAACCTCGGCCAGGGCTTTGAACTCACCTGCTAGAGCAACATAGAGGGCGCGGTAGCGCGGATAATAAGCCGCATACACCTGTGCTGCCGGGCCAGCAGCCGTCTCTCCGGAGATGCGTACCACAGCGTCACAGGCAGTTGCTACATCTTTGTAGACACCTGCGCCTACGCTGGCCAGCAACGCCGCTCCAAATGGTGCTCCTTCGGTGACGTTGACGGTCGCCAGTCCAATGTTGAATACATCAGCGAGGATCTGGCGCCACAGGGCGCTGCGTGCTCCGCCTCCCAGAGCGATAACTTGTTGGATGGGCAGGTTCAGGTTTTTCATCAGCTCGAGTGAGTCGCGCAAGCCGTAGCTGACCCCTTCTAAGACAGCGCGCGTTAAATGGGGCTTGCGATGACGCAATGACAGTCCGAAGAACACACCGCGGGCGTCGGGATCGGGATACGGTGTGCGCTCGCCAGTGAGATAGGGCAAGAACAGGAGCCCTTCGCAACCGGCTGGCACCTGTGCCGCCTTCTCAGTGAGGATATCATAGACGTCGCGGCCCGTTTCGGCGGCTTGGGCTTGTTCTGTGTCGCCCAAGGCATCACGGAACCAGCGGAAGCTACCCGCCGCAGAGAGCATGACCCCCATAAGATGCCACATTCCAGGAACGGCATGGCAGAAGGCATGCAGTTTGCCTTCTGGTTCCACCCGGTAGGTATCGGACGCGGCGAAGACAACACCTGATGTGCCCAGCGACACCGAGACAATGCCCTCTCGGATGACCCCTACGCCAACATTCGCTGCGGCGTTGTCGCCTCCTCCGCCGACTACAGGGGTTCCTTCTAACAGACCGGTGAGATGGGCTGCCTCTGGGCTGACGCGGGCACTGACCACAGGCGACTCAGTCACTTCTGGCAGCCATTCGCGCGGGATATTCAGTGCTTTGAGCATATCCTCCGACCAGCAGCGTTTTCCGACGTCGAACAGAGAGGTGCCAGAAGCATCCGAAACGTCGCTGAAAAAGCCCCCAGTGAGGCGGTAACGCACATAGTCCTTAGGCAATAGCACGGTAGCAATGCGCCTGTACACCTCCGGTTCGTTCTCGCGCACCCAAAGGATCTTTGGTGCCGTGAAACCGGGAAGGACAGGATTGCCGGTCCAGCGTAGCAAGTTTTGAATGCCAACCTGTTTTGTGATCGCGGCACATTGGGGCGCAGTGCGCTGATCATTCCACATAATACAGCGGCGCAGTACTTTGCCTTGGGCATCCAAGGCCACCAGGCCGTGCATTTGGCCTGTTAGACCGATGCCAGCTACATGGTTGGGTGAGACCTCTGCTCTCTCCATTGCTTGGCGAATGCTGGCGATGGTTGCTGTCCACCAGTCATCTGGGTCCTGTTCTGCCCAAGCCGGATAGGGGGTGTACATGGGATATTCATTGGTGACGCTGGCTTTGACGGTGCCGTCCGCGTCGATCAGAACTGCTTTGCTGCCGGTGGTGCCAACATCAATACCGATGAGATAGGGAGGCATAGGCGTTCTCCTTCAGCGCAGATATTTATCCCATATATGACGTGCATCACTGCCCTCCACGAGCGCCAATGCAATATAGCGGGGACGTGACGGCTGGGAGAGCAGTGACATACCAGCCTCGTCTGGCGTGCGGTTACCTTTGCGTCCGTTGCAACGCTGACAAGCGGTGACCACGTTTTCCCAGCAGGTGTAACCACCGCGCGAACGAGGAACTACATGATCTACTGTCAGATCTTTACGGACGGGCTGGCGACCACAGTACTGGCACGTATAATGGTCGCGCGCCAACACAGTGCGCCGTGTGACAGGTAGGGACACCTTGTAAGGGATGCGAACAAAGTAGACCAGGCGAATCACAAGAGGCACACGGATGGTGAAGTTTGCAGCGCGCAATTCTGCCTCAGCGGCTTCGACAATCTCTGCTTTCTCCTTCAGGAGCAGGATGACTGCCCGTCGCATCGAGACCACGCTAATTGGCTCATAGGTGGCGTTCAGAACGAGGACACTTCCCATGTCGATTACTCCCGTGGATGGCACAGCGTACGTGGGTGATGCGCGTTTGTGGTGCTCTTTTTTTACTCCCTCTATCCCTAATGGAATGAATGCGCTGTCCCAGCGCGATAACACTACTCAAACCTCAGTGTGCACGTTGGTGACGATTATAACAATCCCCTTCTTACATAGCAAAAGAGAGCGACTGAGCATTGCGATGCCATTCACGAAAGCATCATACCGGTGACCCAGTTCGTCATAACTTTGCTGGCTAATGTATAATACTGGCCAATGTCAGCTGCAGAGCACGTACAAACCGGCGCGAGTTCGAAATTCTTCACACCTTCTGACGAGGCGATGCGTATCCTGATTATTAACTACGAATTTCCACCCATTGGCGCGGGCGGAGGACAGGCATCTCAGAAGATTGCCGAATGTCTGGTCGAGATGGGGCACACCGTGCGTGTAGTTACCTCGCGCCCTTCCCAACTCTACTCGCTGATGGGTTCCGTCAGCCTTTTTATGGGTTTTGGTTTCTGGGTGTATCTCACGTATGCCAAGCTTAGCTGGGGAGAGGACATCAGCGACCATGGGTTCACCATTTTGGGAACGTTGTTGCTGTTGTCTGGCTTCATTTTGCACACTATGGGGCTGGTTTGGGAACTTATTATGCCCATCCGTGGGCTAAAGCGTGTTGAGTTCATCCATGGGGTGGAGGTGCATCGCGTACCTGTGTTTCGCCAGCGCCAGGACTATTGTTCCACCTTTGAAATGGCCTCCTTTCTGCTAAGCGCAGCCTGGTACTGTTTGTTCAATGTGCGAGAGTTTCGACCTGACATCGTGCATGTGTTTTTTGGCGTGCCAGATGGCCCACTGGGGTGGTTGCTCAAACGGCTTTATCGGTTGCCTTATGTGGTCTCGTTACGCGGAGCCGATGTGCCCTCGGATGAAGTAAAGCGTTTCGCCCGACACTACAAATTGCTCCGCCCATTCATCACATATCTGTGGCGCGACGCTGATGCTTTGGTTGCTGTCAGCAATGGGTTGCGTAGTCATGCGGAGAAAGTTGCACCCGACATCCCCATTCAGGTGATACCGAATGCCATCGATTTGAGCCAGTTCACCCCGCCGCGCCAGCGCGATACACAAGGGCCAGTGCAGCTATTGTATGTGGGTCGCTTCACTGCTGCCAAGAATGTGGAAACGCTGATCGAAGCCGTGTATCTTCTCTCTCGACGCGAAGTGGGTGACTTTGAGCTGGAGCTGGTGGGGGAAGGGGAAACACGTCCTCGCCTGGAGCACCTGGTCGCCGAACGGGGGCTGACACGGCGCGTTCGTTTTACAGATTGGGTGCCGCGTGATCAAATTGCGGATTACTATCGAAGGGCTGATATTTTTGTCACAGCGACTACTTGGGAGGGAATGCCGAACACAGTTCTGGAAGCAATGGCATGCGGGTTGCCCATCGTCGGCACACAGGTGCCCGGATTGCAGGAGCTGGTACACGACACGGTGAACGGTTATCTGGTGCCACCCAGAGATCCTGGCGCGCTAGCTGATGCTCTGGCTTTGCTGGTCGACAACGGTTATGAGCGGCGCCGCATGGGACGTCAGAGCCGTCTTATGGCGGAAAGACAGTTTGCCTGGGAGTACATTGCAGCTCAGTACGTGGAAGTCTACCGCCGAGTGTTGGAGCGAAGCGGGAGAAACGCGGCACATTAGCCGGATGATTTACATTATTCGGCGTGTGCCGGCTGGCAGGTCAGAATCGCCGTTTTTGTGAGCTCGTTGATGCATGATCCCCAGTTTGAAAAGACACACCCTTTAGAGAGGTTTGCTATCAAGCGCTGGATTGCAGGCAACAGCGCTCTGTGGCTATCAGGCATCTTGCTGGTTGCGTTGGTGTTGCGCCTTGCTTATGCCTGGCGTAGCCACCCGTTTTTCGATGAATATGTCACTGTCCTGGCGGTGCAGGCGATCCTGCAAAGCGGTCTCCCAGTGTTGCCATCGGGGTTGTTTTACGAGCACGGGTTGCTGTTCAGCTATCTGGATGTACCCTGGGTAAGCCTGGCAAATTGGCTGGGCCAAGCTGCTAGTACCGAGGTGCTCTTCTTGATGGCTCGCTGGCCCAGCGTGCTGGTCAGTGTGGCAGCGGTGTGGCTTGTCTATCGCGCGGGGAAGAGATGGTTCGGTGCACGTGTGGGTTTAGTTGCTGCTGCTTTGCTGGCGCTTGCTCCTCAGGCGGTGGTGTGGGGTGGACGCGCACGAATGTATGGCCTGGCTCAACTCCTGGCTATGGGATTGGCACTCTTAGTGTATTGGGGCAGCTATGGTGCGGGGAACAGACGCTTGCGCTGGCTTGCACTCCTCATCCTGATGGCGCTGCTGTTAACTCACTTTGGCGCCCTTGTCCTGGTGCCACCATTGCTCGTCGCAGCCGTTTTGGTAGGTTGGCTGACACGTCCTGCCGATGTGCGCCCTTGGTTTCTACGGTTCAGTGTGCTGGCAGAAGTGTTTGTCCTTGGTGTGGTGTTGGTATTGGCAGTACTGGTGAAGCGTCTGGGTCAGCCACTTGGTGCCGCTCCATTGGGTGATATAGAAGCTGCAGATCTGACGCGTGAGTTGCTTAATACGATCACCTATCAAGCCGGGTTAGTTCTCGACATCGGCAGCGCTGTGAAATTTCTGGCACGCGAGTTCGGTGTGTCCTATCACATTTGGCTGAGCATTGTAGCCGTGTGGGGGGGCGTGGCGATGTTGGTTCTCTGGCTGCGGCGTCGCAAGCTGGATGTGCAGCATCAAGGAAGCTGCTGTCAGGCTCTCTACTTATGGGTGATCAGCTCAGGCCCTGTCGGGGAGATGATAACATTGCTCGAGCCATGGCGGCGTAATCCGCGTTACCTGATTATGATACTGCCATGGTTCTACCTGCTGGCGGCAGTGGGTTGGGAGCTGCTACTACGTCTCCGGGGCGACCAACATGGGCGTAGCGTGGGATCCCGGTTGCTGCATGTGTGTGGCTGGTTGATGGCGGTGGTGTTAGTGCTGCTTCAGATGCATGGATTGTGGCTTGATATGGAGGTCGCTTTTCGTACACCTGAACCGGCTTATGAACGGGCATTTGCCTATGTTCGCGACGAGTGGCAGGAGGGTGATGCGCTGCTGACAATGAACACACCTGGTGCCGCGCTCCTGGTGGGACGTGTACAATTCTTCGCAGTGCAGGAAGATGCTGAGCAATTTCTTTTGCGCTCTGCTTCCTATGGGAAGGATCAATATGGCTCGATGCAATGGGTGGACCGGTGGATGGGGATGCCCTGGCTGGGTTCGGCAGACGAACTGATGCGAGTGCTAAATACCTATCCGCGCGCCTGGTTCGTGACAGATACTATTCGTCTGCCCGTCTACTATCGGAGCGACTGGCTGGCTGTGCTGAAGACACAGATGAAGCTGGTATGGTCGGAGGATGAGGCACTGGTGTTCGTGACCCGAGCTGATCGTTCTCCGTTGTCAACAGCACCAACGGTGACAGTGGATGCAGTGTTGGGCGACGCGCTTCACTTATTGGGATATAGCGATGAGGACGGGACACAGCTTGTACCAGGCGGCCAGTACGCTTTGACGTTGTTCTGGCGTGCGGATGTCGTCCAGAGGGTGGACTACACTGTTTTTGTGCATCTGCGCGACGCGACGGGAGCAACGATAGCGCAGCAGGATGGGCAGCCGTTAGACGGTGATTATCCTACCAGTCGCTGGCGGCCAGGCGAGGTGGTGATCGATCCTCATGTGGTGATGCTACCAGCGGAGCTGCCAACAGGAGAATACACTGTTTGGGTAGGCATGTATCGGCTGGACACCATGGAACGACTGCCGTTGCAAAACGATACTTCTGGGGAGAATGCTCTCCTTTTGGGCAGCATTATGATCCGATGAGATCGAGCGAGGATTTGAGAACACACTCTTCGCCCTCAAGACTTGCGTGTTACTTGCCTCTTGGGGTGGCCGTGGTGTTGCTATTGGTCGCTTTCCTGCTGCGTATGGATCGTGTGGTGGCGCGCATATTTCATGTGGACGAATACATCAGTATGTTGGCTGTGCAGATGACAACGCTCAAGGGTCTGCCAGTGCTTCCGTCTGGTATTCTGTACTCACAAGGGCTGCTCTCTTCGTATCTGGCTGTGCCCTTTGCTGCGCTGAGCAATGGGGTGCAGGAAGAGATGTTGCGCTGGCCCTCGCTTTTGGTGGGGATGTTCACAGTGGCCAGCTATTATGTGGTGGCACGTCGTCTGTTTGCCTCACGTGCTGCTGGACTGTTTGCTATGGCATTTGCCGCGGTGGATATGTTGATGATCCTTTGGTCCAGCCGTGTGCGCATGTATGCGCCAGCCGCCCTGTTCGCGCTGTGGGCGCTCTATTTTGCGGTTCGAGGTGTAACAGGTCGCCACAGGTCAAGCTTCTGGCTAGCTGCCGCTGCCTGCTTTCTGGGCGCAACGCTGTCTCATTCTGTTGCCATTGTCGCTTTGCCGGCATGGGCGCTGGCGATTTTGGTCACGACTCTGCTTGAGAGGAAACAGTTGAGTGTTGCCACCGTGGTTGGTAACTTGTGGCGTGACCGCATATCTTGGTTAGCTATCGCAGTAATGGTGTTAGCTGCGGTGGTGTTTGGGGTTATCGGCCAAGGACCTTTCCTGACCCCGACACAAGCAACCTGCAGGACTCAGTCGGTAGATTTGGCTGCGCTGGTTGCCGAGATTCTATCCCCTGGGATCAGCTGGCAGCGGGTGGACGACTTTGTCTACTACTTCACGTCTAAGGTTTATCTTCCACTGGCCGTGTTGGTGGGTGTGGCCGGGTTGATATCGTTGGCAACAGTGGTACGAAAGCGAGTTACACCTCGTGGGTTGGCTACATTGTGCTTGGTTTTCATTTTTTTATTCACTATTGCTGCTTTGGGATTCCTGTTCCCTTCGATGTGGCGCAAGACGCGATACCTCTTCATCCTCTGTCAACCTGCTTTTGTGTTGCTGGCAGCCGATGGAGCGGCGCGACTGGGCTTGCTGGCCAGGATATGGCCGTGGGCGTATCCACGCTGGCTTTCGGGTGTTGGAACACTTTTGGCAGTGATTCTCATTGTGGTTGTGTGGGGACAAGATGCATGGCAGGGATTGGGAGCACGTGGCATTGGTGATTACAACACAGCGTTTGCTTGGGTGAGGGAGAATTGGCAGGAAGGTGATCGCCTGATGACGGTGCATCCCTCAGCGGCATATCTATATCTGGGACGTGTGGATTATTATGCAGCGGGGGAACGGGCCCGCGTGTTGTACGACGAGGAGAGCGATGAAACAGTGGATCGTTATGTAGGTGCAACGCTGGTTGACTCGGAGGAAGGGCTTAACCGAGCGTTGGCCGAGTCAGAAGGTCGGCTGTGGTTTGTGGTAGATCGCAAGCGCCTGTTTCATCGCTATGATCCACTGTTTACCCAGCAGGTCTTTGCCCAGATGGACATTGTATACCATCGTGGTGGTGTGCCAGTATTCCTTAGTCATCGGTATCCTCGTCCTATACCGGCCGATCCCACGACAGAGCTTCGTGCTCGCTTTGACGATCTTGCCGAGTTGGGCGGTTACGCTGTTGACTTCAGCGCGGTGGCACCAGACAACTCGATCCAGCTCGTTCTCTACTGGCGACCCCTGATCGCCGAAGTAAGTCGACCTATTAAGGTATTTGTACAACTTCGTGACGAGCGAGATGCGATCATCGCTCAGGCGGACCACTTTTTGCTGGAGGGACTGGTCAGCGGTGAGGTGTTGCGCGACCTGATAGAACAACGGGAATGGCTGCGTGACGGTGTGTTGCTTTACTTACCCGATCCATTGCCGCAGGGCACCTATCGGCTGTTGGTTGGTCTTTACGATGCTGAAACGGGCGAGCGCGTTCCGATTCGTGGAGACACGAGTGGTGAGAATGCAGTGTTGCTCACAAGGATGAGTGCCCCATGACGATGCGAACGCGCCATAAGGGTGGAGCGTGGTGGCTGCTCCTGCTCATCTTTCTAGCTGCCTTGCTGCCTCGAGTGCCTGGACTGGATCAGTTTGTCACCACAGATGAACCATTCAATATCCAGCGGTCTGCCGCTGTTGTCAATGCTTTCCTGCAAGGAGACTTTCGCTCCACTTATTGGCATTTCTATCCTGGGCTTACTATGAGTTGGCTGGCCGGGCTGGGAATGGTGCTCCAATGGCTTGGCTCTGGTGCGGGAGAACCGTTCAGTCAATTTATACAACGACCCTTTCTCGAGTTGATGGGCGCCACACGGCTTGCCCATGCCGTCCTGGGCGCGCTATGCGCGGTCGGGGTATATGCACTGAGCAGGCGTTTGCTGGGCTGGCGTGTAGCGTTGATGGGTGCCTTGTTGGTGGCCTGGGATCCGTTTGTGCTGGCACATACGCGCGTCGTCCATGTGGATGGGCCGGTAGCCGTGTTCATAGGATTGGCGGTGTTGGCATTCCTGGTACACCTGCGCGACTCTTTAGCGCGTGAACGCATCGTGAGCAGATGGCTGGTGTTGTCGGCGGTGTGTGGTGGGCTGGCGGCGCTAACCAGGTCACCGGGACCCTTTGTCGCTGTGTTTGTATTTTTGGTGGGCCTGGCGGATGCATTTATGTATGGCGCTCGCTCTGGTCGGGCGATCTTTCGGAAGCGCATCCTCCAATTGTTTCTCTGGGGCGCGCTGGCCGGCATAGTTTTCGTGGCGCTGTGGCCGGCGCTGTGGGTGGATGCGCCGGGCACGCTGCAACGTATGATTGAAGAGACATTTGGCAAGGTAGAAGCGGGCCATCTGGTCTTCTTTATGGGGCAATCTAGTCTGGATCCGGGACCATGGTTCTACCCGTACGTGATTGCTTTCCGTCTCACACCAGTGGTTTGGTTGGGTCTGCTGGGCAGCATGGTCGCTTTGGCATGGGGATGGTTATGTCGAACGCGAGGTGCACACGAGGACCATGAGCGAGCAAGTGTGCGAATCGCTGTTCTTTGCTGGCTGTTTGTGATCGGCCTGTTGTGTTTTGCCCAACTTAGTCCCAAGAAACAGGATCGCTATCTGCTGGCACTGTTCCCATTTCTCGACCTGCTAGCAGCGTGGGGGCTCATATGGTTGATAGGGCGCATTGCCATAATACCAAGGCTTTTGCCTCGCCTCGCAGGTTATAGTGTTGCCAGCTTGTGGGCAATTCTGGTGGTGCTACACGCTTATCCAGTCGTCACTCACTATCCTTACTATCTGGCGTACTTTAATCCAGTGATGGGTGGTTTATCGCGTGCTGTCGAGACCACGTTGGTGGGATGGGGAGAGGGGATGGAGCAGGTGGCCTCTTATCTCAACGCGCAGCCGAATGCGGCGAATGCGTACGTGGCAGCAGTGCCAGCACAGACGCTGCTACCATACTTTCGGGGCCGCGGCGAGAATTTCTACACCAACGATGTGGCGTTGCGGGCCGATTGGGTGGTGCTTTATGTGTCGCAAGTCCAGCGGCTGGCACCCAGCCCTGAAATTGTGCGTCATTTTCGTGCGCAGCGGCCAGACTACGTGGTCGAAATTCTTGGGGTGCCCTATGCTTGGATCTATCGCGGGCCAAAGCTCATCACCTCCAGCGCTCCGGATGGGTTGCATATGCTGAGGAGTACACCATGGAAGGACTCCCCTTTGCAGCTGATTGGCTATCGAGTGGAGGTGCAAGGTGACTCGGTTGTGGTGACTTTGGGTTGGTATGTGCCTGTGACTGTGCCGACGGATTACACGGTAAGCGTACGCCTTGTGGGGGGGGATGGTCGCTGGCTGGCGCAACACGACAGCTGGCCCGCAAATGGGTTGTTACCCACCCGCCAGCTACGACCAGGGGATTACTTGCGTGATATACACACTTTGGTGCGGAGCAATGACTGGTCGGTGCAATCCGTACAGATAGTCATCTATGATGCAGCAAATGGCGCGCCCTTGGGTGCACCCGTTGATCTTCCATTTGACGAGGGGTGAGCTATGGCGGAGATCACACGCAAAGAGCTGGTCTTGGCACTGATTGCTGCTGGCGAGCACCCCAGGCTGGCTGGCTTGGACCTGAGTGGTCTCCAGCTCCAGGCACTCGATCTGCATGGGGCTGATTTGAGTGGGGCTAACTTGCACGGCGCCGATTTACACCTGGTCAATCTAAGCGGGGCGGTATTGCGCGGTGCAGTTCTCCACAGTACACGTCTGAGCAGTGCTAATCTTGCCGAAGCAGACCTGACTGGTGCCGATCTGACGCAGAGCGATCTTAGCGGTGCCATTCTAAGTAATGCGATCTTGCGTCGCGCTTGTCTGCGGCACGCCATCCTGTACCGCGCTGATCTGCGCGGTGCCGAGTTGGTCCAAGCTGATCTGGTTGGTGCTCGACTGGATGAAAGCTGTCTGTACGGAGCTGACTTGGCACAGGCAGACCTCTTGGGTGCAAGCACTATTCGGGCCGATACGCGCGCGGCCAAGCTGGGGGGCGCGCGTATGCCGGATGGCACTGTGCATGGTTGACCCACGGCGTAATTACCGACTTCTATGGTGGTTATCGCTAGCAATCGCTGTGCTGGTGGCGGCAGCTCTGCGTTATCCCTGGTTGGATCAGCTGCCACCGGGTCTGCATTTTGATGAGGGCGGTGAAGGTGTCGCAGCGCTCGACGTGACACATGGTGTTTTGCGTCTTTGGTGGCCCATCGGTGGCGGTAAGGAGCCGTTGATGGCCTATTTGGTGCAACCGCTGTTCTGGTTGCTGGGCGCTACCCGTCTGGCACTGCGCGTTTATGCAGCAAGTATGGGTGTGCTCGCAGTAGCTGGTACTGTGTGGCTGGCAAGTGAGTGGGTAGTCGCTTCTTCTTCGGATAAGCAACGATTCTCTGCCGGCGATGTCGCACTTCCGTTGCTGGCTGGTTTGGGTCTGGCGACTGCCTTCTGGCATGTGGCTTACAGCCGCATCGGCTTCCGCGCGTTGGCGATGCCAGCTGTCGAAGCGTTGGCGATTGCCTGGTTATGGCGCGCATTGCGCGCTGCAGAGGTGGAGAGCGAGCGGCGTGCCTGGCTGCACTTCTTCGCTGCTGGTGGATTCATCGGCCTCGGCGCTTATACCTATCTGGCGGGCCGGTTTGTACCGCTGGGTATTGGGCTCTTCCTGGCCTTGGAAGCTGCACTGGCGGCTTGGGCAGGAAGACAACCGTTGGCAGTGCGTTACTGGCGTGGATGGTTGGCAACGGGATTGGCGGCATGCCTGGTGTTCTCCCCGTTAGCTCTCTTTTTCTTGCGTCATCCGGAAGCGTTTGCCGAGCGTGCTGTGTCGGTTTCCATTTTCAATCCAGCGTGGAACCAAGGCGATTTGCTGGGTACGTTGCTGCGCACAACCATTGTGACGCTGAGCACTTTTACAGGGCTGGGTGGTGACCCTAATCCACTGGGAAACCTGCCGGGGCAGCCGATGTTGAGTGCCCCATTGGCATTATGTTTCTGGTTAGGCGTGGCACTGTGCCTCTGGCGGGTAGCGCGTTCGGTGCGACGGGATACTCCTGAAGCCGGGACGTGTCGTGTTGGTATCTCAGTGCTGTTCGATCTGTTTCTGTTGTGCTGGTGGGTGGTGATGTTATTGCCAGCTATTCTGGCACCGGAGGGAGCACCTCACCACCTGCGGTTGATCGGCAGTGCACCTGCTACGTATGTGCTGGTGGCAATAGGATGTGTGTACTTGTTGCGTATCGTGGGTGGGGTGGCATTGTCGCTCTGGCAACGTCTGGGAAGGAGGCTCGTTTTGAAGGCGCCTGCGCTGGAGCAGGAGATCATCCGGCGACCAACTGTTGGTTTAATTGTGCCGTTAGCGCTTTTCTTGCCGGTGGGTTTGTTGACAGCGCAACAGTACTTCGTCCAGTGGGCACGGTTGCCTCAGCTGTATATGGCTTTCGACGTGTATGCGGAGGAGCTGGCTGAAGAGATTGCTGCTGATGGCGAGTCGGGTGTGGTGTACATCATCCCGATGGATTTGCGCGCGGGCCATGAAGCACGTCACTACACGCTGGATTTCCTGTATCATGGTCGGACACCTTACTATTACATACCAGTGGATGAACATACTGTGGCCGCGCAGTTGACCCGGGCAGCAAAGGGTGCCAAGCTATTCCGTGTCGTGCGCTGGACACAGGATAAACACATCGCTGCGGATGAACGCGAGGTTGTCACCTATCTATTAGGCACAACCGCTCAATTGGTAGGTAACCGGATGCGACCAGCCTACCATGTGGAGACTTGGGTGCTGCCATCTGACCAGACCATTTTTCAGCTACCTGTCCCTGATGTGCCCCGGCAAGCTATGTTTGGTGGGCAGATTGCTTTAGAAGCTGTGCATCTGGAAACAGGTAGGGGTTGGGTCGGCGTGGCATTGCGCTGGATGCCGCAAGCGGTGATGTCGGTAGACTACAAGGTTTCCATTCGCTTGAGAGGTGCGGATGAGGCCTTGGTTCTCCAAAAGGATCGCACCTTGCGTCACAACTGGCATCAGGGTACCAGTCTCTGGCCGCCTGAGCACGTGAATGAGTACTATTGGCTGTCGCCGGTATCCCCAGGCGAATATACTGTGCACCTGGTGGTCTATGAACCCGACACACTGATGCCACTGTTGGCGGAAGGATCAGGGGAGATCCTCTTGGGCAGCGTGGGGGTTGGGAGAGAGTAGCAAGCCTCACATCCGGTCCAAGTGGGCAGTCATGTTTTATCGTATATAATTCTTTTTGGTTGCATTGAAAAAGAGCTCGTTCATTTTTCCCTTTATATGATGGGTATGTTATAATTGTTATATCATCTCTGTTCCAAGCATTTGCTCCGGCTCGCTGCAGCTGAGGAGGTAGACATTGTCGTCTGAGTTCGCTTTCGTAGGCATCTTGGCCGTCTTCGCAACGTTGCTTCCGGTTGCCGGGCTGGCTGTAGCCTGGCTTGTCCGACCCAAGAAACCCAACCCCATCAAACAGTCCACTTATGAGTGTGGTATTGAAACGCGGGGTGAGGCATGGGTGCAATTTCGTGCCTGCTACTATGTTTTCGCGCTGCTCTTCGTCGTTTTTGATGTTGAAGCTGCCTTCTTGTTGCCGTGGGCGGTGGCTTACAATCAACTGGCCCTCTATGCAGTGGTCGAGGCAGTGATTTTCGTGGCGATTCTGGCACTGGCATTGGTATATGCGTGGCGCAAGGATGCATTGCGCTGGACGTAGCTCTTATCTCGTGAGAACTGTTCTATGGAAGCACTTATTCGCTGGTTGGTGGATACATTCCCTCCCCTTTCAGAAGCGCTGGCACGCTTGATCGTCTATGTGCTCTATTCAGGTGTGCTAGCTTTTGTTGCACCAGTGCTCATCGTGGTGGCGTACACCTATATGGAGCGCAAGGTTCTAGCGCGCATCCAGGATCGTGTAGGTCCTAATCGTGCTGGTCCACTGGGTGTCCTACAGGGTTTCGCCGATGCCGTGAAGATGTTGACCAAAGAGGACGTGACGCCAGCGTGTGCCGACCGGGTCGTCTTCAACTTGGCGCCGGTATTGGCGACAGTCGCTGCAATCCTTGTCTTCGCAGTGTTACCTGTGGCGCCTGGGGTGATTGGTGCTGACTTGCAGGCCGGCGTTCTCTACGTGGTTGCAATCGGCGCTCTGGGCGAAGTGGCAGCGTTAATGGCTGGATGGAGCAGTGACAATAAGTTTGCTCTCTTGGGTGCTTTTCGCGCGGTTGCTCAGTTGATTGCCTACGAGATTCCTATCGTGCTGGCCATTCTGGCGGTGGTGCTGGCGGCTGGCTCTATGCAGCTGGGGGCGATTGTGGCCGCCCAAGACATACCTTTCGCATTGGTGTTGCCTGTGGCGTTCTTGGTCCTTCTAGTCGCCAGCATTGCCGAAATAGGACGCAGTCCGTTTGACCTGCTGGAGGCGGAGAGCGAGATCGTAGCCGGCTATCACGTTGAGTACAGCGGTATGAAGTTCGCCTTTTTCTTCATCGGCGAATACATGCATCTGTTCGCTTCAGCTGGGGTTATCACCACGTTATTCTTAGGGGGATGGCGTGGCCCGCTCGCCAGCTCGGACTCGTTGCTTGGCGTTCTGCTCGGGTTTATCTACTTTGTTGTGAAGACGACAGCAGTGATCTGGATCATGATGTGGGTGCGGGGGACATTATTCCGTATCCGTATTGATCATCTCTTGGACTTTGCCTGGAAATTCTTGGTGCCTCTGGGTCTGATTCTGGTGGTAGCGGTGGCGGTTGCATTGAAACTACCTGCTGTCAACTCGCCTGCACTACGCTGGATTGCCTTGCTAGGAGCAAACGTAATTGCAGCGTTGTTGATGATGATAGTGATCTCCCTCTTGGCCCGACGCAGCCGTTCGGCGGCCTTGCGCGCGGTAGCGGGTGCGGACTAGGGTAAAGAGCGAGCAATGGATAACTTATCGGTACAGCGTGTTTTCGACCTCGCGATGCCATCAATACTACACAGGGGAAGGTCAAGCAAGGAATATTGCTATGGCGATTGAGCAGGCTTTACAAATCTTCGTCTTCGTCATCCTGACATTGATGACGCTGGGGGGTGGCCTGGCGGTGGTCACCAGTCGCAACTTGTTTCACGCGGCCTTGTCCCTCATTCTATCGCTGGCCGGCGTGGTGGGTTACTACGTGTTGCTCGATGCTGGTTTTCTGGCGATTGTGCAGCTGCTCATCTACATCGGAGCGATCTCCATCCTGATCTTGTTCTCTATCATGCTTACGCGCGGGCTGATGACACCCCGACAGGTGCAACGCAATGAGCAATGGTGGATCGCAGCGTTAGTGGTGTTTCTAACGTTTGTGGTGCTGATTGTAGCACTATGGCAGATGGTATGGCCGATCGCCGATGACGAGGCGCTGCGCACCCCGAATGTGGCGATTAGTCAGCTGGGCGAGGCACTAGTTGGGCCCTACGCCATTCCGTTCGAGATTATTTCAGTGCTGTTGCTGGTGGCGTTGGTGGGTGCGATTGTGTTAGCGCGAGAGACAGAAAACAATCAGGGATCTCACGCAGAAGCGGGATCGAGCGAGTGAGCCCTTCGCAGCAAGGGTGAGTGTCATTTGAGACAATTTAGATAGCAGTTCTGTAGCTGATAGACAGAGGCACTCACAAAGTGGGAGACAGTACATGGCTATACCCTTATCTTGGTGGTTAACGGTTGCCGCAGCGCTCTTCGCCATTGGATTGTACGGCGTCTTGTCGCGTCGCAACGCTATTGGGGTGCTCTTGGGCATCGAGTTGATGCTCAATGCTGCTAACATCAACCTGGTGGCGTTTTGGCGCTTCATTACACCCCAAGCGCTCACGGGACAGGTTTTTGCCATCTTTGTGATAGGCATTGCTGCTGCTGAGGCGGCAGCCGGACTGGCTATCATCATCTCTGCCTATCGTCGCCGCCGCACCGTCGTGGTCGACGAATTGGATACTATGCGATGGTAGGGCGCCTGGCTGCGGTGCGACAACATCGCACATGCCGTGAAGTGGGGTTAGAGAACCTAGTGGAGTAAATACCTGAGCGGGGTTGCTTATGGACTTCCTCTTTAGCTTCACGCCGTTGATACCGCTCTTCCCGTTACTGGCGTTTGCGGTGATCGTGCTATTTACCTACCGCTACAATCGTCTCAGCTCCGATATCGCCATTGGGAGCATCGCGCTGTCTACCGTGCTAGCATGGGCGGTGTTGCTGGCGACGCTGCTGGGTGGTGAGCATATCCAGGTGGAAGGCTGGCAGCTGCGTGTGCCATGGTTACCTGCGGGCACAACTGTCCTTGATCTGGGCTTCGCTGTGGATGGCTTTACGGCGGCCATGCTCTTTATGGTGCCCTTCGTATGTCTGATGATTTTTATCTACTCGCAGGGCTACATGAAGCTGGGGCAGCCGGACCAAGACCCGCGCTATGCACGTTTCTTCGCTTATATCTCATTGTTCGCAGCCGGCATGCTTGGGCTGGTAGTGGCGCGTGACCTGGTGTTGCTGTTCGTGTCGTGGGAAATCATGGGGCTTTGTTCATACCTGTTGATCGGCTTCTGGTCGTTCCGCAAGGCAGATGATGAGCACCACATTGATGAAGCACAAGTGATCCGCGCGCGGAAGGCGGCTCTGAAGGCGTTCATCACCACGCGTATCGGAGACGTATTGCTCTTCTCAGGGATTGCTCTGCTCTACAGCTACACGGGCACGGTCACTCTGCGCGAGATCTTCCGGCCCGAGACTTTGGAAACCTTGCAGACTATTTCGCTATTGGGTATGCCGGCAGTCACAGTGATTGCACTTTTGGTGTTCGGGGGTGCAGTGGGCAAGAGTGCCCAGTTTCCTCTCCATGTGTGGTTGCCGGATGCAATGGAAGGCCCCACTCCAGTGTCGGCATTGATCCATGCCGCGACAATGGTGGCAGCGGGCGTATATCTGGTGGCGCGCATGTTGCCACTTTTCATCGCTGGCTTCGAGGTGGCGGACGCTCCCGCTTTACACTGGGTGGCAATCGTCGGGGCCATCACCGCGCTGCTGGGGGCGACTATTGGCTTGGCTCAGGATGACATTAAGCGTGTGCTGGCCTATTCCACCATCAGTCAATTGGGTTATATGATGATGGGATTGGGGCTGGGCAGTTTGGTAGCTGGTATCTTCCACCTGTTGACCCATGCCTTTTTTAAGGCGTTGTTATTCCTGGGCGCCGGCTCGGTGATCCATGGGGTCGAGCACGGACACCACGTCGCGGCACACGCTGACCATGTTCACACGGAGCATTTCAACCCCAACGATATGAAAGCAATGGGGGGATTGCGCCATCGCATGCCATACACGTTTGTTGCCTACTTGGCGGGCACTCTCGCGCTGGTGGGTATCGTGCCCTTTGCCGGTTTCTGGAGCAAGGACGAAATTCTGGCTGAGGCGTTTCATCTGTGGCGCGCCGATGGCGCTCTTAACCTGCCTTTCTGGGTGTGGTTGGCAGGCACTCTGGGGGCCTTCTTTACCGCGCTGTATATGGGGCGACAGTTGGGATTGGTCTTCTGGGGGGAGCCGCGTCACACGGCCGCGCGTCACGCCCATGAGTCGCCATCAAGCATGACAATCCCATTGATTGTTCTCGCCCTGTTCGCACTGTTGTTTGGCTTTGTAAATGCTCCATTCTTGGGCAGCCCGTTGCACCACTTCATGGGGGGCGTGCACGAAGCGAGCGAAGTGGTGCATGCTGAAGCAGTTCCTTTCAACTTCACGGTGGCAGCTATCTCGACAGTGCTAGCAGTAGCTGGACTGTTGCTCGGCTGGTTGCTTTACCGCAACTATCGCCCGGGGCAGGTGGAACCATTTCAGGTGGTGCTGGGTCCCGTCTTCACCTTACTGCGCAACAAGTATTACATTGACGAGCTCTATCAACAGGTGATCATCCGACCAGTGGTATGGTTGTCCAACTTCTGTTTCAACATCGACGATCGGTGGATCATCGACCCGTTTGTGGATTTGGTGGGTGCGGCAGGACGGGTCGCTTCAGATATTGTGCGCGTATTGGACAGTGTGGTGGTGGATCGCTGGTTTGTTGAGGGAACAGCTCAGCTCTTCAACGCTGCGGGACGTGGGCTACGCTACTCGGAAACGGGCCGCGTGCAAAACTACCTGCTCGTAGTGGCGGTGACGATTTTGCTGTTGCTGGGGCTGTACCTGTACTTCTGATCACAAGGAGGCAGCGCACTGATGAACTTCCCGTTTCTCACTCTGATCACCTTCATCCCGCTGCTGGGTGCTGTCGTAGTGGCGCTGATCCCGGGTAGGCGCGAGCGGGAGATCAAGCTGGTGGCTGTGCTGTTCAGTGTGCCCTCGCTCGTGCTCTCGCTGATCGCCTGGTTGCTTTACGCCCAGAACGCGGGTGAGATAAAGTTCCTCGAGGAGGCCACCTGGATTCCTACCCTCAATGCCTACTATCGGGTCGGTGTGGATGGGATCAGCTTACCGCTCGTCTTCTTGACTACGCTCTTGACAACGCTTTCTCTGTTCTATTCTTCGTATACGATCAAAAAGCGCGTCAAGGAATTTTTTGCCCTCTTTCTATTGCTTGAAACGGGCATGATCGGCGTCTTTGTGGCGCTCGATCTGGTGCTTTTCTACATTTTCTGGGAAGTCGGTCTGGTACCGATGTTCCTTCTGATCGGGATCTGGGGACAACCTCAAGATCGCCCACAGTACTCAGCGATCAAGTTCTTCCTCTATACCCTGGTCGGTTCAGTGGCTATGTTGTTGGCCTTCATCGCCATCTACATGACCACTGGTACATGGAACATATTGCAGATACCTGGCCTTAAACCGCTCGCAGGCAACCCAGGCTTGGCAATTGCTGCCTTCTGGGCCATTTTTCTGGCCTTTGCGATCAAAGTGCCTTCCTGGCCTTTCCATACCTGGCTGCCCGACGCGCATACAGCGGCACCCACTGCTGGATCTGTGGTGCTGGCGGGTGTATTGCTGAAGCTGGGAGGTTACGGCATGATTCGCATTCTGTTGCCATTCTTCCCAGACTTGTTCAAGCAGTTCGCACCTTGGATTGGGGTGTTGGCCCTGATCAGCATGATCTACGGCGCCTTGGTCAGTATGGCGCAATGGGACCTGAAGCGGCTGATTGCCTATTCCTCAGTAAGCCATATGGGTTTCTTCATGTTGGGACTGGTAGCTGCAGCCGCTTCATTGGAGGTTGCCAACCCAGTGTTGACCAGCCGTGCAATCGCGTTGAACGGTGCCGTGTTGCAGATGTTCAACCATGGCATCATCACAGGTGGTCTGTTCTTCCTAGTAGGTGTCATCTACGAGCGTACCCACACACGCGATCTGAAGGCATTTGGTGGATTGAGCGCCAAGATGCCTGTTTACTACGGGGTGATGCTCACGACCGCATTGGCCTCGTTGGGGCTGCCTGGGTTGGCCGGTTTCATCAGTGAGTTTATGGTGTTCCGAGGAGCTTTCGCTCTTATCCCCACGTATGCCATCATCGGTGTCGTCGCCATCGTATTAGGTGCAGCGTATATTCTCTGGAAGATTGTCCAGCATGTCTTTCTGGGCGAATTCAGTGAAGAGCGATGGCAGGAGATTTTCAATCCGGCGCACTGGCACTTCTCACTGGATATGGCACGCTTCGAGGTGATTACGATGGCCCCTTTGCTGTTCTTTATGGTGCTGGTGGGCATATATCCGGCGCCAGTACTGAATGTAATCAACGCCGCTACCACGGCACTGTTGGCTATGTTGTAGGGATGGCACCTTCTGGAGTAGTGTAAATTGTCTCCTTCGTGGAAGTCAGTACAGGAGGGACAGCTTTGACGCTTACTCAATTTCTTGTGCTACTCTTGCCCGAGCTGGTGCTGACGCTGGTAGCATTGGTAGTGTTGGGGCTGGATATGCTTTGGAGGAATGGGAACGGTTCCCGACACCTCTTGCCTTGGATAGCTTTGGCTGGTACGGTGGCGCTGCTGGTGGCTGCTGTGCTCATTTGGCCATTGGGGAGCACTGGTGGCGCGGCTATCACCTTTACCACTGGTAAAGACTTTGGCGGTGACCAAACCCCTATGATGGTGCTGGATCCGCTTGCCCTCTTCTTCAAGCTGTTCACCGCAATTGTGCTCGCCCTGGTGTTGCTCTCCTCGGGTAATTATGTGCGCGCGCACATCCGTTTTCATGGTGAGTTCTATGCACTTATCTTGTTTGCTGGTCTGGCGATGACGTTGTCAGCTGCAGCAACCAATCTGCTGATGATTTACCTGTCGCTTGAATTTCTAAGCATCACCAGCTACCTGCTCACTGGCTACCTGCGTGAGGACGAGCGCTCGACGGAGGGAGCTGTCAAGTATTTTGTCTACGGCGCGACGGCTTCTGCCGTGATGCTGTATGGTTTTTCCTTGCTTTACGGCGCAACCGGCACCCTTGATCTGGCGAGTATCGCTGCAGTGCTGACAGGCAGTGTGATCCCCGTGCATTGGTTGGTATATCCGGCTCTCATTATGGTACTGGTCGGATTAGGTTTCAAGATCGCATTGGTGCCCTTCCATCAGTGGGCGCCGGATGCCTACGAAGGAGCCCCCACTCCCGTAACGGCTTTTCTCTCAGTGGGGCCCAAGGCAGCTGGGTTCGCCGTGCTGATGCGTTTGTTGCTCACTGCATTGCCCGGTTTCCAGCTGGACTGGATATCTGTACTGGCGGGTGTGGCCATTGTCACAATGACTCTGGGCAACCTGGTGGCGCTCTGGCAGAGCAATGTTAAGCGTCTGCTGGCGTACTCGAGTATTGCGCAGGCAGGGTATATGCTGATCGGTCTAGTGGCGCTCGCGCCTGAAGCACACAGCTGGACGACTGGCTTGAACGGTTTGCTTATTTACCTCTTTGCCTATCTGTTTACCAACTTAGGTGCGTTTGCTGTGGTGATCGCGGTTGAGAATCATACCGGGTCGGCACAGCTGGACGCCTTCGCCGGACTGATGCGCCGCAACTCTTTTTTGGCCATCACTATGTTTCTCTTCTTACTTTCCTTAATAGGCATACCCCCAACGGCCGGTTTTGTGGGTAAGCTGTTCGTTTTCGGCGCTGCCATCCAGCGACAGATGATCATGTTGGCTGTGGTGGGCATCGTCAACAGCGTTATATCGGTGTACTACTACTATGCTATCATGCGCCAGATGTTCTTTGGCGAGGCGCCTGACGCTCCACCCTTCGATGAGGGGCCCGGCTTGCGCGTAGCCGTGGGTGTAGCAGCGCTGATGGTGTTGATGATCGCTCTTTATGCCGAGCCTTTCATTCGCCTGGCAAGCGACTCGGTAAGCCTTCTTGCTGCTTCATTCTGATCGACCGCATTGAGAAATCTGTCAGTAGGAGAAGTGGGCAGGTCCCCCTGAGCTCTCCTGTGTATTGACACCCATTGGTCAAGGCATGTGAGTGCAGTTTCTGTTGTGGATGGAAAGTGAAGAATGACTATAAGTTCTGGTGGTGATAGGGCGCGTAATCGATTATTGATTGTACTGTTCGTGGGTGTGTTGATGGGGGCGTTGGACATTGCTATTGTCGCTCCAGCGCTACCAGCTATCCAACAGTACTTTGCTGTCGAAGATCGATCACTGGCATGGACCTATGCTGTGTATGTGCTGTCCAATCTGGTGGGCACGCCGCTTTGGGCGCGGCTGTCGGACACGTTTGGGCGCCGCTCGATTTACATCCTCGATGTGTCGTTATTTGCGCTGGGCTCTGCGATCGTAGCGCTCGCGCCCTCGTTCGCCGTGGTGTTGTTTGGCCGCGCTGTACAGGGGTTTGGTTCGGGCGGCATCTTCCCAGTTGCCAGTGCCGTGATCGGCGACACGTTCCCTGCAGAGAAACGAGGCAGCGCCTTGGGGCTGATCGGCGCTGTGTTTGGCATTGCGTTTATCATCGGTCCGATCATCGGGGGTGCGTTGTTGCTTGTTGGATGGCAATGGTTGTTCGTGATCAATCTGCCCATTGCGCTGGCTATCATTGTTGCGGGCTGGCGCCTGTTGCCTACCACACAGCCTGCGCGGCAGGGCGAGTTTGACAAGATGGGAATGGCCATCCTGGCCGTTTCACTTGCCTCATTGGCGTATGGAATCAACCGTCTGGATACAACCGACGTTATAGGCAGTTTGACGTCATCAGAGGTGTGGCCTTTCTTACTGATTGCCTTGCTGATGTTGCCCCTTTTTGTAAGGGCGGAGCAGCGTGCTGTGGAGCCAGTCCTGCGTCCCGGGCTGTACCGTTCCCGCCAGATGCAGCTCGTGGTCGTCTTGGCCACTGGCGCGGGCTTGATCGAGTCTGGAATTGCTTTCATCCCCCAGCTGGCGGTGGCGGCCTATCAGGTGACAGCTTCCGCAGCGAGCTTTATGTTGTTGCCGTTGGTAGTCGCTGTAGCAGTTGGCTCGCCAATTGTAGGACGATTGCTCGATCGTTTGGGTTCGCGCGTGGTAGTATTGAGTGGAACCATTGTGATGAGTGCTGGGACGTTCGGATTGGCACTGTGGGGTGCCCAGCAGATATCTTTTTTCTATGTGAGCCTCATGTTGATCGGCTTTGGCGTGGCCAGCTTGATTGGTGCTCCATTGCGTTACATCGTGTTGGGCGAGGCGCGTCCGGATGAACGTGCCTCAGCCCAAGGTTCGGTCAATCTATTTATTGGAGCGGGGCAGATGGTGGGTGGGGCCGCAGTCGGTGCCATCGCAGGCTCTTTAGGAGGTGGTGTGGCAGGCTACGCCATGGCGTACCTGATCGCTGGAGTTCTTTCCTCTTTGATGGTGCTGGCGTCTCTTGGACTAAAAACGCGCGCACAGGAACGACAGGCAGAACCACAAGGGGTTTTGGAGTTCGACGGGCTCTCATCTGGGCTTAAGCCGAAATTGTAGCTTGAAAAGCATTTACCTCCATTGACTAAACTGGCAAGAGAAAATGCTTGACAATATAGCTCGGGACGATGTTTTGAAAGCAACGTCCACCGTTCAATTTAGTATCAAGATAGATTTTTCCAGAAACCCTCTAGGAGTATTATTGATTTACTTCGAATCTTTCCATTCGGGTCGAGGTGCTAGTTGGCACGGGAAGTGATGAAAATGTTGAGATATCTGGAAGCAGCGTTCCTTTCGGCGACTGCGGCTGCCCTTGTAACACTTAGTCTCCTGCCTTTGCATGTCAACTGGTCGGGCTTGACCTGGTACAGTGGGCCATGGCAACCGTTTCACAGCGTCAACCGTCTTGTGTGCCTATCCTACGGCATAGCTGTCGGGATTCTTGCTTGTGCAGCTTGGTATCTCCAGAGGCACAGGGGTGCCACTGTGTTGAGCAAGTTCACGCGGCTGGTATGCTCGCTCGCAAAGGAGCTATGTGCTGTTGCTAGCTGGATTCGCGGCATGGTTGCTGATGCAACTGCTTGGCTTGCCGTGGTGATTGCCGTTGGGTTGGCAGTGCGTTGCTATTTCTTAAGTCAGCCTATGCGTTACGACGAAGCTTACACTTTTCTTAACTTTGTGAACAAAGGTGTCTCTGATCTATTCTACTACCCACTTCCGAACAACCACGTTCTTCATACGCTCCTGGTTCGGGCTTCGGTCGAGCTGTTCGGTAGTCACCCTGTTGCCATTCGCTTACCGGCTCTGCTCGCCGGTATAAGTGTAATAGTGGCTTCGTTCTGTCTGTCGAGAATTATTTTGGGTGGCCAAAGTGGTTATCTAAGTGCAGCTATGGTTGCGGTGTTCCCCTTCTTAATCCTGTATGATACGATGGCTCGTGGCTATTCTATAGTGGTGCTCTTGAGTCTTTGCTTGGCCATACTAAGCTTTCGTTTCTCGCGGACTCCATCGTTGCCGCTTTGCGTCGCAATGTCATTGGTGACAAGTTTAGGTCTGTTCGCGGTACCTTCCTTTCTCTTTCCAGCGGCTGGTCTTTTGTTGTGGACAGTTGTCGTGCTGCTGTTGGGTCATCGAACGTTTAAATGGATTGCCAGGCATTACTTGGTGCCGTACACGGTAGTCGTGGCCTTTTTTACTTCCTTCCTCTATACCCCGGTGATAATTGCTAGCAATGGTATTAACTCTATAGTAAATAATCGCTTTGTCAGAAGCCTCGAATTTTCTGACTTTCTGGCTCGGTTGCCTGATCATATATCCAACACGCTGAGTGCTTTTAGTCGTGACGTCCCTCTTGTGGTGATTGGAATTTGTGGATTACTAATCCTCAGTGGACTGTATCAGATGTATCGACGGAGACAATGGGATGTTCTTAGTCTAGTCCCAGCACTCGTGTTGGGCGCTGCAGTCACTCTCTTTGTACAACACGCAATTCCTTTCCGTAGAACTTGGATATATGTGTTGCCCTTCTTGTTTGTTTACGTTGATGCTGGTATTTCACCTGTGTTGGGATCCTACATTCGTGTGCTTGTAAAAGTTGTCCTCCTACTGCTTACCATCTCTTCAGGTGTGTTGCTTATGAATCATAACGTAATTGCTAAATACGATGACACAGGGTACTTTCCTGAGGCTCCAATAGTTGTCGATGTGCTATCTAAGCAGATACAGCCTGGTGATGTGGTCATAGCTCGAGCACCTGCCGACGAGCCTGTGCGGTTCTACCTATGGTATAAGGCTGTGCCAGCAAAAGTAAAAGCAGAAGTAGAAAATACCGAATTTGAAGGTATGGCAAGACAGTTCTTCGTGGTAAGGAAGAATCGCTACGGTGGTCTTACCAACCAAGATGCAAGGAAGATTCTCGAGATTGGAGATGCAGAACTGTTCGTAGTACCTTAAGCGAATTAGCTTCTTCAGTTTGCAGGATTAGGTCGGTGTGGTGAGGTTACATGTGTGGGCAGGGCATGTTCTAAGTCAGAGGTAGTGGTGCGACGAATCAATGACTGTCTTCGGGGATGGGTATTCGATCTTCTCAGATGGGGGAGTCTAAAGTGACCACAAGTGATACAAGAACATCTCAAACTTTCTTTGATACGCCGATTATGGCTAGTTTCAGAGCCCATACTGCTCATTCGTTCTGTTGTTCTTGCTGACCAGTTCGGCTCTCTTTGTTCGCTCACCTAAGATCTTGTCATCCACAGTAAGGCGACACATCCACTGGGAGACGCTGAAAAAATTCAGCTTGTCTGACTTATCGTCTAGCGTTCTTGCAAGAATCGTACGGTAGAAAGTGGCAAGGGACCATCTTCAGCCTCTTTCCATTGACAAAAATCACCCCTGATTCTATATATTATCTCTAGCGATGATACTAGGTCATAAAGGCCTAATCACAGGGGTCATGAAATACTCCATCTGGACTATTGGCTGCCAAATGAACAGCTCCGACTCGCTCCGGGTCGCCGCAGCGCTGGAAGCGTGGGGATGTGAGCACACCGAGGATATCCGTCAGGCTGATATTGTGGTGCTGAACACGTGCGTGGTCCGCCAGAGCGCTGAGGATCGGGCCAGCGGGTTCCTCTGGTCTCTCAAACCGCTCAAGGAGCGCCGACCTTCCCTCATCATCGCTTTGATGGGTTGTATGGTGGGCATCAGGGGCAATGGTCAGCTGCGCGAGCGATATCCCCATGTGGACGTTTTTATGCCCCCGGGTGAGGTCCAGCCTTTAATAAGCTATCTGGAGACCGTGCTTCTCCCCGGAGAAGAACGTTGTGGAAGTGGAGGCGATCCTTACACTCTGCCTTCATATGCGCGTGGGCAACTGGTCAGTGCACCGGTACCGGTGGTGCTAGGGTGCAATCACGTGTGCAGCTACTGTGTCATCCCGGCGCGCCGCGGGCGCGAGCGCAGCCGACCACTTACCACTGTCGTCTCCGAAGTCGAAACGCTGGCGCAGAATGGTGTGCGCGAGGTGGTATTGCTCGGACAAATCGTGGATCGTTACGGTTATGATCTGGGGAGCGACGCGCCACGTCTTCCTGATTTGCTAGCAGCGGTATCGGCAGTGGCGGGCATCGTGCGTGTGCGCTTCCTGACCAGCCATCCCAGCTATTTTGACGAGCCCTTGATCGAGGCAGTGCGAACTTTGCCCAAGGTGTGTGAGCACATTGAAGTGCCCATCCAAGCCGGCGATGATGAGATCTTACGGCGCATGCGTCGTGGGTACACTGTGGATGACTATCGTCGGTTAATCGAGCGCATTCGCAAACAGTTGCCGGAATGTTCGATTGCGACAGATGTCATCGTTGGCTTTCCTGGCGAGACAGAGCAGCAATTTCAGCACACGCTCGACCTGCTGGCCGAGCTCCAGATGGACGTCTGCCACGTAGCCATGTATTCGCCCCGTCCGGGTACGCTCGCGGCTGCGACGATGCCGGACGATGTGCCGCCAGGGGAAAAGAAACGTCGCTTGGATGCCGTGAACGCCCTGCAAGAAGAGATCGCGGCGCGCATTAACCGTCGTCTGCTCGGCCAGCGCGTGGAGATCTTGGTGGAGGGAAAGCAAAAAGGCAAATGGAAGGGGCGCACGCGCACCAACAAGCTGGTCTTTTTCTGTGATAACAGCGGGCGCGATTGGCGTGGTGCGCTGGTCGATGTCGTGGTCACGTGGACCGGCCCATGGAGTATGCAGGCAGAGCTGGCGACGGTGCGCGAAAATGAGCACTATGGAGAAAGGCTGCCACGGGACACAAGTGGGCTGACCTCCTGAGCGCACTTTTCCAATTGCACGATGATCACCCCTGTTGTCCCAATGCCAGTCAAAGCTACCTCGGGCTTTGGTGTTGTCGCCCACTCGTGTGACGGTTTGACCTCAGGCCCATACTCCGCGGAAATCTCGCCCGTCTGAAAAGGTTGGATGCTCCCAATCTCTAACATAATCTCAACATAATTCTTATACGACTCTAATATGTCCCGGCTAAGCTGGGAAGCGAGTGTCGAGCCTGTGCTCTGGCAGGGTGACAGGCTATGCACATTCTAATGCCACGCGTACGAATGCCTACTTTATTTGCATGTAAGTGGCACAAATTCACAATTGGAGGTTGTCTATGGATCTGAACAAGTATACTCAGAAAGCTCAGGAGGCGATTCTCGCCAGTCAAGAGCTGGCGCGGGAATATAATCATAGCCAGATCGAGCCGGTTCACCTGCTGGTGGCATTGTTGCGTCAGTCGGACGGGGTGGTGCCGCAGATCGTGCAGCGGGTGGGTGCTAGCCCGGGCATGTTGTTGGGGGATCTGGAGGCAGAGTTAAATCGGCGGCCCAGGTCCTATGGCCCCACGGCTCAGATCGGTGTGTCACGTGCACTGCTTGATGCAGCGGCTGAGGCTGAGCGCATTGCTGCCCAAATGCGCGATGAGTACGTTAGCACGGAGCACCTTTTGCTGGCGTTGGCGCGCTCACGGGATGCTGTGCGTGAACATCTGGGTCGCTACGGGTTGAACGAGACTACTATTCTGCAGGCACTAACCCAGATTCGCGGCAGTCAGCGCGTTACCAGCCCCACTCCAGAGAGCACTTATCAGGCGCTGGAGAGATATGGGCGTGATCTGACCGAGCTGGCGCGACGTGGAAAGCTGGATCCGGTAATTGGACGCGATAAAGAAATTCGCCGGGTGATCCAGATCCTCAGCCGACGCACCAAGAACAATCCGGTGCTGGTCGGTGACCCGGGTGTGGGCAAGACTGCTATCGTCGAAGGCTTGGCACAGCGCATTGTGAAAGGTGATGTGCCGGAGGGTCTGAAAGATAAGCGCGTCATCGCACTCGATATGGGCGCGCTGGTGGCGGGCGCCAAATATCGTGGTGAGTTCGAAGAACGCCTCAAGGCAGTGCTTAAGGAGATCACCGATAGCGAAGGCAGAATCATCCTTTTCATTGACGAGCTGCACACTGTCGTTGGGGCTGGCGCTGCCGAAGGAGCGATGGACGCCAGCAACATGCTGAAGCCAATGTTGGCGCGCGGTGAGCTGCATGCCATCGGTGCGACCACGCTGGACGAATATCGGAAACACATCGAAAAAGACGCCGCGCTGGAGCGTCGCTTCCAGCCGGTGTTGGTTGAGGAACCCAGCGTGGAAGATACCATCAGCATCCTGCGTGGGCTGAAGGAACGTTACGAAGTGCACCATGGTGTGCGCATCACCGATAGTGCAGTAATTGCGGCAGCAATGCTGAGCCATCGCTACATCAGCGATCGCTTCCTGCCCGACAAGGCGATCGACCTGATCGACGAAGCGGCCAGTCGCCTCAAGATGGAGATCGACAGCAAGCCGCAAGAGCTGGATGCACTCGATCGTCAGATTATGCAGCTGGAGATCGAGCGCGAGGCGCTCAAGAAAGAGAAGGACGAGGCGAGCAAACAGCGACTTGCAGAGCTGGAAAAGGAGCTGGCCGACCTGCGTGAGGAATCACGTCGCCTGACGGCGCGTTGGCAGGCGGAGAAGGCAGCAATCCAGGCATTGCGGCAAACAAAAGAGGAGATCGAGCGCACGCGCATGGCCATTGAACAGGCAGAACGACGTGCCGATCTGGAGGAAGCAGCACGTCTGCGCTATGGTCGACTGCGCGAGCTGGAGGCGCAGTTGCAGCAGCATGAGGCGCGTCTGGTGGAGATCCAGCAGGGTTCGCCGCTTCTGAAGGAAGAGGTGGATGCCGAGGATATCGCCGAGGTGGTGTCGAGCTGGACAGGTATCCCGGTCAGCAAGTTGTTGGAGGGCGAACGTGAGAAGCTGCTCCACATGGAGGAACGACTGCACCGGCGCGTTGTTGGCCAGGATGAGGCTATCAAGGCGGTCTCCGCTGCTGTGCGCCGCGCGCGTGCCGGGATGCACGATCCCAATCGTCCCATCGGCAGTTTCCTGTTCCTGGGACCGACCGGTGTCGGTAAGACCGAGCTGGCGCGTGCACTGGCTGAGTTTCTGTTCGATGATGAAAATGCCATGATTCGCATCGACATGAGCGAGTATCAGGAACGTCACACAGTGGCGCGGCTCATCGGTGCCCCGCCAGGCTACGTCGGTTACGAAGAAGGTGGCCAGTTGACCGAGGCGGTGCGACGCAAGCCGTATAGTGTGGTCCTTTTCGATGAGATCGAGAAGGCCCATCCGGAAGTCTTCAACGTGTTGCTACAGGTGCTCGATGATGGTCGCCTGACCGATGGTCATGGTCGCACAGTAGATTTCAAGAACACGGTCATAATCATGACCAGCAATATTGGCAGTCACTACATCATGGAACTGGGGATGGAAGCGGCAGAACACAAGGTAATGGAAGCACTGCGGCAACACTTCCGGCCCGAGTTTCTGAACCGTATTGATGAGATTGTGGTGTTCCACAGCCTGACACGTGAACATCTGGCGCGCATCGTGGACATTCAAGTGGAGCGCCTGGAGAAGCTGCTGGCCGATCACAGGTTAACGCTGGTGCTGGATGCAGCGGCGCGCAATTTCCTAGCCGAGAAGGGCTACGACCCAGTCTTTGGCGCGCGACCGCTCAAACGTGCTCTCCAGCGCTACTTACAGGACCCGCTGGCCGTGGCAGTCTTGAACGGTCAGTTCCGCGAGGGAGACACCATTTATGTGAGTGTCAGCGGCGATCAGCTGGCTTTCCAGCGTGGCCCTGTTCGAATGGGTGGTAATGGAGCGGAGCAGCCTGAGACAGTGGTTGTCGAAGGGGAGATTGTCGAGTAGGGCGAATGCATGTGTGGCGGACAGGGCGTGGCATCTATGATGGTATAGTATATGCCACGCCTTGCCTTTGTTGTGTCAGTTTTCACTGGGTTTCGGACGCGGTAGAGGCTTCGCGAACAATCTGACGTGCAAGTTCGGAGACTTCCGACAGCTTACCTGCCTGTGCCAGTTGTTCGAGCTCTTGGCACAGCTGTGCCACTCGAGACAATTTTTGGGCTAATGCGCGTTGGGCGACAAAAACACGCGCTAGGTCCTGTCCGTAGACGAGAATCTGGCGACGGTCCATCTCAGACTGGGAGTGCGGCGAAGGAAATGGTCGCTGAGGAAGTGACGGCAAGATCACACGGAAGCAGCTCCCCTTTCCCATTATGCTGGATACCTCAATGCGGCCTCCGTGGAACTCAACAGCGCGTCTGGCAATTGCCAGACCCATGCCCAGGCCGCCCTGTCGACGCGTCATATGCTCTTCTACTTGATAGAACATGTCAAAGATTCTCTCCCGCTCGGCGGCAGGGATACCGACCCCAGTATCCTCAATCTCCAGCGTTGTCCAGTTGTTCTCCTGAGAGACGCGCACGTAGACCCTTCCGCCGGGACGATTGAACTTGATGGCGTTGTCCAGCAGGTGTCTGATCGCTTGGATCAACATTGTGCGGTCACCAGTTATCGGCAATGGGCAACCAGCGGGCTGGACTACGAGCCTGATCCCTGCTTGATTGGCCTGGTACGAGGCTGCGCTGACCACCTGTTCAACCACTTGGCCTAGATCGAACTGCTCTATCCTTCCCTCAGGTACACTGCTGCGCACTTCCGCAAAGTCTACAAGCTCGTTAACGATCATTTTCAGGCGGTTGGCTGCGCCGGCGATAGCATGGATGGATTCTAGAGCAGCGGGGTCAGACGAATTAGCCAGCTCTTCACTCAATACATTGGCAAAACCCAGAATGATAGCAAGAGGGGTTCGCAGCTCGTGCGCGGCAATGTCGATAAATTCCTGTTTAAGGCTCTCAAGGCGCTTACGCTCTGTCAGGTCGAACAGGCTGAGCACCCAGCCGCGTTGAGCGCCAGCAACAAGTGGGGAGCCCATGGCTTGGATAGTGCGTTGGTGAGTAGGATATGACAGGGTGACCTCGACATTGACGAGCGGGATATGTTGGTCGGCAGCGTTGAGAAGGGTTGTGACGAGCTGCTGTGAGGGGAGCAACTCACTCAAATGGCGCCCTACGCAGTCGTGGCATTCGACTAATGCCTCAAAGCGAGGGTTGGCCTGCACCACGATCATTCTTTCGTCCAAGACGGCCAGCCCGTTAGGTGCTGTGGCCCACACCACGCGCAACTTCTGGTTGGTGACTTCCAGCTCTTGTCGCCTGGCGCGTTCTTGCTGATAGATGCGCACCAAGTCTTCGCCATAGCGCCTGGCCTGCGCGTAGGCCATTTCGGCTTCATCGGACGTGTCGGGAGGACGTTCGCTCATGGTCTTCTCATCTCCAGATCCATAGGCCGCTCCGATCGCGCCATTTTGTTGAGTGGTAGAATAGTGTAGTGCAACGACCTGCATTATGCAAACATCTGTCTCGTTCTAGGCCGGAAGGTTGAGAACGAAACTTAACATAATAAAACAGAGCTTGACTCTGAACGTGTTATGTGTGATAATAGAAGTGGATATCTGGCAACGTTGTCAGATAACGTTGCCAGACGGGTGCGAATCAGAGCAATGGTTGCTACTTTGAAGGATGTGGCGAGAGCCGCCGGCGTATCGGTCAGCACTGTCTCACGCGTTGTGCGAGATGTGGATTATATTGATGCTGCCACACGCCGGCGCGTGCTGGATGCCATTCAAGCACTGCAGTACCGACCGAATCCTGTTGCGCGTCGCCTCAAATACGGGCGCACGTACACAATCGGCTTCATTATCCACGATATTTCTAACCCATTCTATGGCCACCTCGTCATTGGCGCAGACCGTTATATTAGCAGCATAGAGTCGCCCGAATTCGATTTGTTCATTGTGAACACGGGACGCGATCCGAAGAAGGAAAAGCATGCCGCTGAAGTTATGCTTGACCGGCGCGTTGAAGGTGTCATTCTGGCTTCTACAGCGACATCGGAGTGTCTGGAAGCTTTCAGGGAAATGGTCGTCCAGCATGGTATTCCTGTCGTGTCTATAGATAACTATCTGGGTGGCTTCGAATACGGCATCGTAAGCGCAGAGAATCAGGTCGGAGCTTATCAGTTGATGCAGCATCTGATACAACACGGACATCGTCGCATCGGGGTTCTGGCCGGCCCAGAGGCTGAGAGCCACGCCCGAGAGCGCATGGAAGGTTGTCGTCAGGCATTACAGGAAGCAGGCTACACATCGGAGGGGATGCTGATTGCTGCCGGCAACTGGTCGGTCGAGGATGGCTATCGGATCACACGAGAGTGGTTGGAAGGTAAATGGCCGCCCACAGCTATTTTCAGCAGCAACAACTTGATGTGTATGGGCGCCTTGTACGCCATTCAGGAGTGTGGCTTGTGCGTGCCGCGGGATGTAGCGGTTGTCTCGTTCGATGGGGTGGAGTTTGGCACTTTCCTGCGACCAATCTTGACCACACTGGGCTATGACTGGGAGAGAATCGGCGAGGAAGCTGCCAGACTGGTGTTGCAGGCTAGAACAGTAGCGGGCTATAGCGATCAGCCACACTACGTGAGAGTACCTGTACAGCTGTTGATCGGCGAGTCGTGCGGGTGCCACTTTGCTTCGAACCGCAGGCGAGATATAGGGGAAAAAGGTAGCTCATCCGCACGAAGAGCGGAAAGGAGGTGCTCCAAGTGCGAGGGTTGACGTTTGGTGCTGTGAAAGGTTGATCGCGTTACATCGTGCGTGGAATGCATAAGAGGTCCGACAACAGCCACCCAGCATGAAGGAAAGACCATTATGATTACAAGGAGTAGGTCATATGATAACCGAGATTCCCAAGTCAGAATTCCAAGAACGCATCAGACGCGTCCAGCAGGAGCTCGCCAGACGCGGACTCGATGCCTTGTTTGCCTTTGGCAGCGAGGCAGAACCCCAAAATGTGCGTTACCTCTCGGATTATTGGCCAGCATTTGAGACGGCTGGTGTATTGGTGCCTGTGGAGGGCGATCCCATCCTGATCATCGGGCCGGAGAGCTTAACCTATGCCCAGAGTCGCAGCAAAATTGAGAAGATTCGCCAGATCCTAGAGTTTCGCGAGTCGGCTGAGCCAGAGTACCCAGGTAAACAGCTTGACACGTTCACCAGCGTCTTCGATGAGATCTCGCACGGCAAGGGTGTGAGACGATTGGGCATGGTAGGCTATCCAATTATTGTGGCCCCGGTTTATGAAGCGCTGCGGCGTGCTATGGCTGGCGGTGAACTGGTGCGTGCAGATGACATTCTCATCGAAATGCGCAAGGTGAAAAGTGAGAACGAGCTGACACTGCTGCGGCGCGCTTTCCAGATCTCTGAGCAGGCAATAGAAGCTGTGCTCAACCACATCAAGCCCGGGATGAGTGAAACCCAGGTGGTGGGCATCGCTCAGGCTAAGATGTACGAGCTGGGTGCAGAGTATGAGGGACACCCCCTCTATGTGCTTTCCGGCCGCAACAGCGCCAATGCCATCGGGCGCCCTACCGCCAAGAAGCTGGTGGAAGGCGAGATTATCCAGCTCAATATTGGTGCGCGAGTGGGTGGGTACTCGTCCAGCGTGGGCCGGCCGGTCGTGTTAGGGCGCATGTCGGATGAGATTCGGAAGTTCCTGCAAGTGGGACTAGACGCCTCGGCAAAGACTATGGAGGTTATGCGGGCTGGCGTTCCTGCGCGTGATGTGGCATTGGCTGTGCAAGATTTCATCACACAACGTGGGTATGGCGATTGCATCCTGTACGGGCCATGCCATGGTATCGGCCTGATGGAGTGTGAGCATCCTTGGATTGAGACCAATTCGGATTACGTGCTGCAGGAAAACTATACTTTCCAAGTGGATTGTTTCCTGTACACCCCAAATTATGGTGCACGTTGGGAGGATGGTGTGCGGGTCACTAAAGATGGCGTGGAGCAATTCTCTTCCTATCGGCGTGAGCTAATCGTCATCTAAGGCGAGATGCTAGGGCCTGACTGTGTTTCGCCTCTCGCCAGTGCGTTTAGCTGTGCTCCACCAAGGCGGCGCGTAAGCCGGTTGCCTGTGGCTCTGCAAGGGTTTGCTCTGCCTGACCGCCTGTGATTAAATTCAGGTTGTGCGGAAGGTAGTGGAATAGGGGGATCAGAGATGCAAGGCACAGTTGAGGCCATTTTTGTCGTTGCGGCGGGTGGACAACCTATGCAGTCAGTCGACGAAGTAACTGCTCTAGAGGGATGCGGACTGGAGGGCGATCGCTACTGCGAGCGTACCGGCTACTGGACAGGCGTGGATGAGTGTCAGGTGACGTTGATCCAGGGAGAACATCTAGATGAGATCTTTCAGCAAACTGGCATCCATGTGCGAGATGGTGAACATCGACGTAACATTGTCACGCGTGGCATCGAGCTGGAACAGCTGCGAGGCCGACAATTTCAGGTGGGTGAAGCCATCCTTGAATACGACCGGCCGCGACCGCCCTGTTCCTATGTGGAGAGCCTCACGGAGCCGGGAATGATGCGGGCCCTTATGGGACGAGGCGGCATCTGCGCTCGTGTGGTGCGTGGGGGAAAGATTCGCGTTGGCGATACGATTATTGCCCGGTAGAAGCACCTGCCAGGATTGGTAACACTCATGACACCCGAAGATGCCATCCGCAAGATAGCCGCGCTGTGCCGCTCAAGAAGCGCGATCAGCGAGGGAGGCAGATCTGGCTACCGTAGTGGTAGGGTCTTCATTGATACAAGCGGGCTGCAGAGGGGAGTAGTTCCTTGTCCACGCTGCGGAGCGCTGATGGGAATGGGCAGCATCACCGTGTGTCACGATGATGGGCGCACGGTTCGCTTTAATCCGAGGCTGTTCCATTATGCCGAAGCAGGCCATCCTATCACGAATCGCGATGTGAACTGCAAGCTCCTGGTTGCGATCATGAGCGATGCCTGAGGATGGGAGACTGGCTGTCACCGGCGCTTCTGGAGGAGGATGCTGTCTATCTCGGTGTCCTGACAGCGTGGGGCGTGAAGCCTCTCAGCCGGTTGGAATATTCAGTTAAACCGTGGGTGCTCACGCTCTTCCGAAGGATGGCGCTCGTGACAGCCAGTGTCACGCGTTATGCAGCGAATGGCACTCCTTTGCATCATTTGGTATTCAGCAGGGATGCCCAGCTTGTGGAGCAATACCGCGCAGAGTTCGATCAACGCAAGTTGGAGGGTGAGACGGCGCGTTTGGTGCGTAGAGAGGCATACTATTTTGGGTATCCGCCCTGCTGTGCGGAGGAGTACATCTGTACTCCGGATGCGCCTAATGATCTGCCACCGGCTGATCAGACACTGCTGTTTCACCGTGCTTGCAGCGGATGTGTAGTAACTCCACGGCTGCTCCCCTTGTATCGGGCTGCATTGGCTGAGGCTAAGCGGATCTGCCGGCACGTCTCATCACATCCTTGGCTTTCTTCTGAAACGTTCTTCTCTGGCCTGAGCGCACCAGACCACATCGAGGGATGTATTATGGGCAACAAGGCGATCAGCTATCTTACTCGCGCATAAGGTGTGTGCTTACTATGGATTTAGAGTATTCTGTTGGGCTCTCGGCGACAATGATGCGTCCTTCGTGCCACGGTGACCCTTGGCTCTCGTTTTGCGTTTCGATATCGTCTGCTTTGCGTAGGGTAAACATCGAGTATGCGTCTTGCAGGGCTTAAAATATCATGATATTATAAGCATTCGAAACCTCTTTTTCTCCTCCTTTTGTAAGAGGGCCAGGGAGGTGGCGGGTCCCTGGCCCTCGTGATTTTGCGACCCCGTTCTGATAAATCGCGCATTCTGTGTGTTCTTGTGTTAGGCAAAGTTTTGCATACAATGCTGACTGAAGTTTGCTTCTAAGGGGATGTCTATGCGTAGGACTCGGGGGCTGACCCTTCTCGCTCTTCTTGCTTTCACTCTCATCGTTAGGTTTGTCATGCACGCTGAGGTTGTGGATGTTGCAAGCGCCGATGCCCCTTTGTCGCGACAGGAAGCGACCCTATTATACGGTTTGACGCTCTCACCTTCTGGAATCGATCCGCATGTGAATGCTTCTTCAGAGCTAGGTATCCCGTTGCGCAGCGTGTATGATACGCTGGTATATCGTGCGACAGGTTCGCCCGAAGCATCGCAGCAATTTGTGCCTGGGCTGGCTGAGTCGTGGGAGATTAGCGAGGATGGCCTGACATACACATTTCATTTGCGGCGCGACGTGAAGTTCCATGATGGCACTCCCTTCAATGCTGCTGCCGTGCAAGCAAACCTCCAGCGCATTGTGGATCCTGCCACTCGATCACAAAAGGCTGTGTTTCTGCTTGGGCCATTTCGTTCAGTCGAGACCATTGACGAATACACAGTGGCAATTCATCTCTTCTCTCCTTATGCGCCGTTGCTGGATGGGTTGTCTCAAGTATATCTGGGAATGGCTTCGCCACAGGCACTGACTCGTTGGGGCGTTGACTATCAATTTCACCAAGTAGGTACTGGGCCGTTTCGCTTTGAGGAGTACGTGCCCAACGACCATTTGACTATCGTGCGCAACGATGAGTATGCTTGGGGGCCTTCTATTCACGACCATCAGGGTCCCGCACATTTGGAACGTGTTGTCTTCAGGTTTTTCACCGATCCTGCAGGGCGTTCCCTTGCTCTGCAAGCCGGAGATGTCCATGTCATGGGGGAGATCCCGCCGCTGGACGCAGCGCGTTTACAGGAGGATGAACATTTTACAGTTGTTCCCGTGCCTATTCCGGGCCAATCGCTGGGTCTGATCCTGAATACGCAGCGTCCCCCTCTGGATGACGTGCGCGTGCGGCGCGCGCTGTTGTTTGCCACCAACCGGGAGGAAATTGTACAGGCCATTTTTGGTGGTTTTTCGCCTCCTGCGACCGGCCCACTTAGTTCAGCCACGTTTGGCCACATTGAGATGCCGGATACACTTGTTCGATTTGACCCAGCAGAGGCAGCGCAGCTGCTGGAGGAGGCAGGATACACGGATACGGATGGTGATGGCGTGCGCGATCGAAATGGTCAACCGTTGCTTCTGGATGCCGTGTTGATGACATGGGGGTCTCTACCCGAAGTGGCTCAATTGCTTCAGGCGCAGTGGATGACTGTTGGCGTCCAGTTGCGTCTTCGCACATTGACTTATCCTGCTGCCTTGGAGGCGGCGCGCGCAGGAGATTACCATCTTATTCCGCAGAATTATGCTGGCAGCGATCCCGATCTGCTTCACACCTACTATCACTCCAACAGCACGTTCAATTGGACTCGCGCGACGGACGTTGTGTTGGATGATCTGCTCGAGCGTGCGCGCGAGCTCGGTGACCCTGCCGCGCGCGCAGAGCTGTATGCCCAGGCGCAAAAGCGCATCATGGAGCTTGTGCTCCTCATTCCTATCCGGGATCCGGTCAATCTGAATGGGGTGAGCACTCGCGTGCAAGGATTGCGCTTTGATGCCCAAGGATGGTTCCCCATCCTGCACGACGTTCGTCTCCAGTGACCATTTCCTCGGTTTTCAGAGCGCTATGCTTGTCTTAGTTGTGCGTCGCTTGGTGGTGGCCGGCTTCGCATTGTGGGGCATCGCCACGCTTGTGTTTGTGTTGCTGCGCGTACTGCCTGGGGATCCGGCGCGCACTATTCTGGCTGCCTCAGGTGCCTCTGAAATGGCCATAGCGCAGGCACGTCAGCAGATGGGGTTAGACGAGGCGTTGCCCGTCCAGTATGGTCGTTACCTGTGGAACCTGGCTCGCGGAGACCTTGGGCGTTCCCTGTTCAGCAACCGACCTGTGCTCCTAACCATCACAGAACAGCTGCCATTCACCATCGAGCTCGCTCTAGCATCCCTCGTGATCACGGTTGCCATTGGATTGGGCCTGGGGATGGTGGCTGCCTTGTATGCTGGTAGCTGGATCGACCGTATGGCTGCTGGCATTGCTGTGTTGGGGGTGTCCACCCCGTTGTTTTGGTCTGGACTGCTCCTCATCTGGTTGTTTAGCTTGGTGCTCCGTTGGCTGCCAGCGAGCGGGGCCGATTCGTGGCGGCATCTGGTGATGCCAGCAGTGCTATTGGGTTGTGTTGGCGCTGCGCCACTAATCCGGCTGGTGCGTAGTAACCTGCTTACCACGTTGCAAGCCGACTATATCACTGTTGCACGCAGCAAGGGATTGCCCGAAACCCTCGTCCTGCTGCGCCACGCCTTGCGCAATGCTCTATTGCCTGGACTTAACCTGATAGGGTTGCAGGCCGGCTTCCTCTTGGGGGGCACAGTGGTCACCGAGACCGTGTTCGCACGGCCTGGTTTGGGCCGGGTCGTCGTGGATGCAATCTTGTGGAAAGACCTGCCCGTTGTGCAGGGTGCTGTGTTGCTGGTTGCCAGTATTTACATCGTTGTCAATCTTGCTGTAGATCTCATCACTATTGTTCTTGATCCACGCCAGCGTGGAGCTTAGAGGATGGAACCTCGACGTTGCTGGCCTCGCGTCTGGTGTGTCTTGCGTGCCGACTCTCGTTTCCGGGCGGGTGGTTGTGTGTTGTGCCTGATCATCTTCGTTGCTGCCGCTGCGCCATTTGTGGCGTTTCATAGCCCGACAGCTGCCACGCCGGCGAGGCAATTCCTGCCGCCTGGCATCGAGCATCCGGCCGGCACCGACTTGTTAGGGCGTGATGTGTGGAGTCGAGTGGTGTGGGGAGGACGCCTTTCCCTGGCGGCCGGAGCAGTAGCAGCTGCACTAACGGTCTTGCCTGGAAGCTTGCTGGGACTTTTTTCTGGCTATGTCGGGGGAAGAGTGGACTCATTCCTGATGCGCGTTGTGGATATGGCGCTGGCTTTTCCCACCCTGTTGCTCGCCCTGACGATCGTTTCTGTCCTGGGGCCTGGGCTTACGAGTGCTGCCTTAGCTGTTGGGTGTGCTGGTGCCCCTCGTTTCACCCGGATTGTGCGTGCTGCTACTCTCAGTGTGCGTTATGCTCCCTTTATCGAAGCAGCTCGCACGATTGGCTGTCCCCCGGGGCGTATACTATTAAGGCATATCGCCCCATTCGTGTTGGATACTGTGATTGTTTTGGCGTCGTTGGAACTAGGCTACGCTTTGCTTAACATCGGTGCGCTCAGCTTTCTCGGCTTGGGAGCTCAACCTCCCGCGCCGGAATGGGGATTAATGTTGACCGAAGGTCGTGCCTATCTTGGCGTGGCGCCTTGGATCACGGCGGTGCCGGGATGTGCGATCACGTTAACCGTGTTAGCAGTGAACTTGCTAGGAGATGCCCTGCGCGACGCATTGGGGTTGCAGGCACGCGATCAGGGAAACGGAGAAGGGTGATAACGCTTGGCGAAGAGTATGGTGTGAACTGCATAAATAGCGAAATTGACCCAAGATACCGCAAAGGTGTACCATACTTTGGATTGGAACGATATCATCCAATAGAGGTATAACAAGGCATTGGTATAGTGGCTATATCTGTCAGCGAAGCACGAGCTTAATTAAGGGTGTCGCATGCATGAGCTTACGGTCACGGAAAATATCCTTAATCTCGTATTGGAGGCGGCGCAGAAAGCGGACGCTCGCCGTATCACTGCCGTTAACCTGGTGATCGGCGATCTGTCCAGCTTTGTGGACGAATCGGTGCAGTTCTACTTCGACCTGCTCAGCCGGGGCACCATTGCAGAAGGCGCTGTGCTCAATTTTCGGCGTGAGCATGCCGTCGCTACCTGCCGCGAATGTGGACATGAGTTTCAGGTCAGCCCTCCCCTTGCGCCCTTCTGTCCAAATTGTGGCGGTTACCAGCTGGAGGTGTGCGGGGGACAGGGATTAGCTGTGGATAGCATTGAGGTGAGTGATGCAACTGGAAGTGAAGAAGCAGATCCTGAGTGCCAATGACCAAGTAGCAGCACAGAATCGAGCACGCCTGGACACAATTGGTGTGCTGGCTATCAATGTAATGGCCTCACCGGGCGCGGGTAAGACGAGCCTCATTCTGGCAACTGCCGACCGGCTTCCGCGTGAAGTTCGACTGGGGGTGATTGAGGGAGATCTGGCATCGCGGATCGATGCCGACATAATAGCGTCACACAACATCCCTGTCACCCAAATCAATACTGGCGGCAGCTGCCATCTGGATGCTCCAATGATCCAAACCGCCCTTGACCAGCTACCTCTCCAGAACGTTCGCTTGTTGTTTATCGAAAATGTAGGTAACTTGGTTTGTCCGGCTGAGTTCGAGTTGGGGGCTCATCTGGATGTCGTGGTGGCCAGCACACCCGAAGGGCATGACAAGCCGTACAAGTATCCCGGCATGTTCGCTCGTGCAGACGTTGTGGTGCTGAACAAGTCGGATTTGCTGGACGTTTTTGATTTCGACGTGGCTTACTTTGAACGTGGCCTGCGCATGGTGAACTCTGTGGCGCCCCTCTTTGTGCTCTCCTGCCGCACTGGACAGGGACTGGATGCGTGGTTGGGGTGGCTGTTAGACCAGCTGGATTGTCACGCGAAGCCTGCTGATGCTTCCTCGTGACAGAACGATTTTCGAGTAATGCAGCTTTCTTCCCCTGATTCTTCGCGACCATCTTCTCAGCATCGGCTGCGTGTCGAAGTGCACGGAGCCGTGCAGGGCGTGGGATTTCGTCCGTTTGTCTACCGGTTGGCGACCGAATTGGGTCTCACCGGTTGGGTGATCAACGACACGCGCGGCGTGTTCATTGAGGTGGAAGGTCCTGAACAAAACGTGCGTCTCTTTCAGGAGCGCTTGGTGCACGAGGCACCACCTCGTGCCGTCATCCAGACCGTGGACTCCCTCTGGCTCGAACCGGCTGGTTATGAGATGTTCGAGATTAGGCATAGCCAGGCGGTCGGGGTGAAGACAGTGCTCGTGTTGCCTGACATCGCCACATGTAGCGATTGCCTGAGAGAGCTGTTCGACACGAATGATCGAAGGTATAGTTACCCTTTCATCAACTGCACTAATTGTGGCCCTCGTTTCACCATTATTGAAGCGTTGCCTTACGATCGCCCTAATACGACTATGCGGCACTTTGTGATGTGTCCAGATTGTCAGGCCGAGTACGACCAGCCCACGAATCGACGCTTTCATGCCCAACCTAATGCTTGCCCTGTCTGTGGGCCACACTTGGCCCTGTGGTCTTCTCAGGGGGAGCTACTCGTCGGGGGTAACGACATCCAAGTGTTACAACGTGCTGCTGCAGGATTGCGCCATGGATTCGTTATAGCTGTGAAAGGGCTAGGGGGCTTCCATCTGATGGTGGACGCGCGTAATCACGATGCCGTGGCAGCGCTGCGCCAGCGCAAGCGTCGTCCACATCGGCCACTCGCATTAATGGCACGCGATTTGGAACAGGCACGCATGCTATGCCTTGTCTCGGGAGAAGCAGAACAGCTGCTCTCTGGGCCTGAAGCGCCTATTCTGTTATTGCCTCGTCTGCCGAATGCTCCGGTGGCAGACAACGTGGCACCCGACAATCCCAATCTGGGCATTATGTTGCCCTACACACCTCTGCACCACTTACTACTGCGCATGGTAGATTTTCCGGTGGTAGCGACTAGCGGTAACCTCACCGACGAACCCATCTGCATCGATGAGCACGAGGCGTTGCGGCGTCTGGGTGGGATAGCAGATCTATTCCTGGTGCACAACCGTCCCATCACCCGTCACGCAGACGACAGTGTGGTGTGGATTGTGGATGGTCAGGCCCAAATGCTCCGGCGTGCGCGCGGTTATGCACCATTGCCGGTGATGGTTGCGCAACCATTGCCCACCATTCTGGGGGTGGGCGCTCATATCAAGAACACAGTCGCGCTCAGTGTGGGGCAGCAAGTGTTTATCAGTCAGCACATTGGCGATCTGGAGACCTTGGAAGCGACCGCTGCTTTCGAGCGCGTGATCATCGATTTTCTGCGTCTTTATGAGGCAAAACCGGAGGCCATCGCTCACGATTTGCATCCGGATTACGTCTCTACGCGTTGGGCACAGGAAGTGCGAGCTGGTCGTTTCACTCAATTGCCCATCGAAGCGGAGGAACTCCATCTAGTCGCCGTGCAACACCACCATGCCCATTTGGCGGCTTGTCTCGCCGAAAACAAGGTGGTGGACGAGGCGCTGGGGGTGACGTGGGACGGAACAGGATATGGAACGGATGGCACTGTGTGGGGCGGAGAGTTCCTGTTGGGCGATGCTGCCGATTTCGTGCGTGTTGCCCATCTAAAACCATTCCGTTTGCCAGGCGGCGAAGCAGCTGTGTTTGAACCACGTCGCGTGGCGTTGGCGCTGTTGTGGGAAATAATGGGGGATGCTGCATGGGAACGTGATGATCTGGCGCCCCTGCGCGAGTTCTCGATGACCCAGCGACGGCTGCTGGCGCAAATGCTTCAGCGTAGTGTCAATGCACCTATTACAACGAGCGTTGGCCGTTTGTTCGACGGTATTGCTGCCCTCGTTGGACTATATCAGCAGGTAAGCTTTGAGGGGCAAGCTGCCATTGCGCTGGAATTCGCTGCCGATCCAACGGTTCGAGAAGCTTATCATATCCTTCTGGAGGAGACCTATAGTGAGAATGCATTACGGCCAGTGTGGATACTCGATTGGCAGCCGTTGCTGACAGAAGTGCTGGGTGATTTGCAGCGCGGTACTGCCATTGGTATCATAGCGGCACGTTTCCACAATGCCTTGGTGGAGGCGATTGTGGCAGTAGCCCGACAGGTAGGCTGTGAGCGCGTTGTATTGTCGGGAGGGTGTTTTCAAAATCGTTGGTTGACCGAAAAGTCAGCGGCGGCGTTGCGTCGGGCTGGCTTTGAGGTTCTGCTGCACCGTCAGGTGCCGCCCAACGATGGTTGTGTCAGTTTAGGGCAGGTGATAGTAGCGGCTGCGAAACTGGGACGAGATAGGGTGTAGTTGAGGTAGAAGATGTGTCTGGGAATTCCGGGAGAAGTGCTGAGTATTGAGCAGAACGCTGTGGGCATCGCAATGGGCAGGGTGAGCTTCGGTGGTGTCGTGCGTGAAGTGTGCCTGGCCTATGTGCCAGATGTCCAAGTAGGCGATTATGTCATCGTTCACGCCGGCTTCGCGCTCAACAAGCTGAACGAAGAAGAGGCAAAGGAAGTTTTTGAAATGCTGGAACAGATGAGCGCGTTGGCCGATGCCGATCCGGAGGGTGACGGGTGAGATGCGCTTCGTGGATGAATACCGCCGCGAGGCGGACGCACAAAAGCTGGTGCGGGCTATCGAGAAGCTGGTCACCCGTCCGTGGACAATTATGGAGATCTGTGGGGGGCAGACCCATAATCTTATTAAATTCGGTATCGACCGGTTGCTGCCCTCCTCTATCACGTTGGTGCACGGTCCGGGTTGTCCGGTCTGTGTTACTCCGCTCGAGCTGATTGACAAGGCGATCTGCATCGCGCAACAACCCAACGTGATCTTCACCTCGTTTGGGGATATGTTGCGTGTGCCAGGTTCTGCCTCTGACCTGCTGAGCGCTCGAGCGCAGGGGGCGGACGTGCGTATGGTTTACTCCCCCCTGGATGCGCTGGCACTGGCACAGAAACACCCAGAGCGCGAGGTGGTCTTCTTTGCTGTGGGATTTGAGACCACGGCGCCCGGCAATGCTATGGCGGTCTGGCAGGCCAAGCAGCTGGGTCTGCGTAATTTCTCGATCCTCTGTGCCCATGTGTTGGTGCCACCCGCAATGCGAGCGATTCTGGATTCACCTGATAACCATATCCAAGCTTTCCTGGCAGCCGGACACGTTTGCACTGTGATGGGTACGCGCGAATATGAGCCCATTGCCGAGCGGTATCGCATCCCGATTGTGGTCACCGGTTTCGAGCCCTTGGATCTGCTTCAGGGACTCCACATGGCTTTGAAGGCGCTTGAAGAGGGACGTTGGGGGGTGGAGATTCAGTACACGCGTTCAGTGACGCCCGACGGGAATGTAGCTGCACGACAGCTAATGCACCAGGTTTTTGAAGTGTGCGACCGTCAGTGGCGCGGCATCGGGCTCATTCCTGCCAGTGGGTACCGGCTGCGTCCTGCGTGGGCGGACTTCGACGCAGAGCAACGTTTTGACCTGTCCGGCGTGGTTGCTCAGGAGTCCTCTGTGTGCATTGCTGGCCAAATCTTGCAAGGCTTGAAGAAGCCTCCTCAGTGTCCTGCTTTTGGTACACAGTGCACGCCGGAACATCCGTTGGGAGCACCTATGGTGTCTTCCGAAGGCGCCTGTGCAGCTTATTACCAATATGGTCAGCATTCTTAGTGAAGAGGTGTCGGCATGGCAGGCAGCTTGCAATGCCCTATCCCCATCAGCGACTACCCAGTGGTGACGCTGGCGCATGGTGGAGGCGGCCGATTAAGCCAGATGTTGATCGAACGCCTGTTTGTGCCCACCTTTGCTAATGCTGCACTTGAAGCGTTGCATGATGGGGCTATCCTGGAGCTGGAGGGGGCACGTCTTGCTTTCTCGACCGATTCTTTTACCGTGAGCCCCCTTTTCTTTCCTGGTGGTGATATTGGTTCACTGGCGATACATGGCACAGTAAACGACCTGGCAATGTGTGGCGCGTGGCCCCTGGCCCTTGCGGCCGGTTTTATTCTGGAAGAAGGCTTGCCGATGGAGGACCTGTGGCGCATTGTGCTCTCGATGCAGCGAGCTGCTGCTGAGGTCGGCGTGCCGGTGGTCACTGGCGACACCAAGGTGGTTGAGCGCGGTAAGGGGGATGGGATATTCATCAATACGACCGGCTTGGGGGTGATTCCACCAGGGGTGCACATCGCGCCGCAGCGTGCCGCTCCGGGTGACATCGTGCTCATCAATGGCCCGATCGCCGAGCATGGGATCGCGGTAATGTCACAGCGTGAAGGGCTAGCCTTCGAGACCGAACTTGTCAGCGACTCTGCCCCTCTGGCCGATCTGGTGGCGCGCGTCTTGGAGGTGGGAGGTTCTCGTGTGCATGTACTGCGCGATCCTACGCGCGGCGGCGTTGCCAGTGCATTGAACGAGATCGCAGCCAAAGCATGCGTGGGGATCCGTCTCGAAGAGGAACGTATCCCAATCGGAGATGCTGTGCGTGGCGCATGCGAAATACTTGGCCTGGATCCGCTTTACGTTGCGAATGAAGGTAAATGTATCGCCATTGTCGCACCCGAAACGGCCGATGGCGTGTTAGAGGCTATGCGGGCTCACCCTCGTGGTGTCCATGCAACTCCCATTGGTGAGGTGGTGAACGAACATCCCGGTAAAGTTTTTATGCGCAGTCGCATCGGGGGCCTACGCGTCGTGGACATGCTCAGCGGTGAGCAACTCCCACGCATTTGTTGACGATCAGCAGCTCAAACCCCCTTCAGATCGATCGTGAAAGGGGGCAAGCGCGGCGCCTGCGCATTCGCTTCGATGTGTGCCACAATGGGAGCGAACTCCTCGGCCGGATAGTCCTCAATGCGACCTGTATCGCTCAGCTGGGTCAATTCTGGCCTGATCGGCAGGCGACCAAGAAGCGGTACGCGCAGGGCACGTGCCAGCTCGTCGGCGTGGCTGGGGCCAAACACCTCGTACGACTTCCCAGTATCCGGGCAGACAAAATACCCCATGTTCTCTACCAGTCCCAGCAATGGCACTTGAAGCATCTCGGCCATTTGTGCCGCTTTATGTACCACCATGCCAGCTAAGCTTTGGGGTGCCGTCACCAGCAGGGCACCACTCAGGGGCAAGAATTGCATAACTGTCAACGAAGCGTCGGAGGTGCCTGGTGGCAGGTCCACGACCAGATAATCCAGCTCTCCCCACACCACATCCGTCCAGAACTGCTGGATAGCGCGTCCGATAAGCGGACCGCGCCAGATGACAGCGTCGCTCTCGTTGCGCAGCAACAGGTTGATGGACATCAGCTTTATGCCTGTGCGGCTGGTCGCCGGCAGGATACCTAGTGGGTCGCTGTCCAGCTGGATTGTTCCTTTGGGTAGAAACATTCTCGGAATACTTGGACCGGTGATATCAGCGTCTAGGATGCCAACTCGGTGACCTTTGCGTCGTAGTGATACTGCCAACAAACTGCTCACAATGGATTTGCCCACACCACCTTTGCCGCTCAGCACTGCGACCACATGGTCGATGCGGTTGACATCCGATGCTTCTTGAGGACGCTCCGCGATATCCTCGGTGGATTTCGGACGGGGTGTTGTCATTAGGAAGCCTTCTCCACACTCGCTTGTTGTAGGGCGGTAATGACTCGTTCTAGCTTGGCGCGAGCTTCTGCGGCCAGAGAAATCATTGCGGGATTGTCCAGCCATTTGCTCATTAGCGCGGGGTCCATTATGGACACAACGCTGCCAGTGTCTTCCTCGTATACGATAACATTGCACGGCAACAACAACCCAATCTCCAGCTCTGTCTGGAAAGCGCGATGAGCTAGAGGTGGGTTGCAAGCACCCAATATCACGTATTTGCGGAAATCGGCATCCAGTTTCTTTCTCAACGTCTCTTTCACATCAATTTCGGTTAGAACACCAAATCCCTCTACCTGCAACGCCTTTTTGGTGTGCTCGACCGCTTGTTCAAACGAGATAGGCAACCAAACCCATAGATCACTTTTATGATGTGCTCTGTTACCCATTTCACCGCTCTCTGCCGTTACCATCTAGTTTGCCTTAAGCCACCATGAGACACTTGATCATGAGCCAAGTTTATCATGCTACTGCAAATACTTGCAACTGGTGCGTATGCGATCTTCCCACCCTCTTGACTTTCTAGTGTTTGCGCTATCCGGTTGTTTTTTTCTGCAGGGGATGACGCCGACTTCACGTCTTACGCGACAACCATGCTAGTACGCTGAGCACACCTACACTTAGCACCCCCAATGCTATCAGCTTGAAACGTGGCGATGGTCCCACCACCGCCATTACCCCAAAAATCATACATAGCAGATAATATAGGGCTACGATTTGGCGTTGGGTCAATCCAATCTCCAGCAGACGATGGTGCAGGTGATCGCGTCCTGGTTGGGTCGCAGACACACCGCGTCGCCAACGTTGCACAATGATCCAGGCGACATCCAAGATTGGTACACCCAACACCAACAATGCGGTAGCAATGCGTGCTGGTGCTAAGATGGAAAGTGTTGCCAGTGTATAGCCCAGCATCATCGCACCCGAAGTACCCATAAAAACGCGCGCTGGATGAAAGTTAAAGGGGAGGAAACCCAAACAGGCGCCTGCTAGCGCGGTGGGCAGCAAGGCAATCTCTGCCTGGCCCAACCGGAACGAGTGAATGGCGAACAACACTGCTGCAATACAGCCGACCCCGGCAGCTAATCCGTCCAATCCATCCAACCAATTCACTGTGTTGATCATACCCATCACCCAGAATACTGTGATGGCGATCACAATGCCCCAGCCGAGATGGGGCACCAGATCGGGGATGATCACCAGCTGGCCGGTCCAGGGATTGGTGAAGCGCTCGATGAATACAGTGCCCGCTGTAGCCACCAAGGCTACTGCTGCCTGGGCAATGAACTGTGGCCAGGCGGACAGCTCGCGCTGGTCATCCCACAAACCGAAGAGGAAAGCGATACCACTACCCACCAAAACTGCTAGTAAGCGGCGCATGTCTTCTGGGTTGGTTGGTGGCCAGAGCATCAAGGCCATTCCTGACCCACAGGCAAAGGCTAAGAACAATGCAATGCCTCCACTGCGTGGTATAGCTTCCTTATGCATCCGGCGACCGCCCGGGCGATCCATCAGCTTCCAGTAATGTCCCAGGCGCACGCTGAGCGGTGCTGCCGTCAGCGCGACAATGAAGCTGAACAAGAAGATGAGCAGTGGGGGCAGCCAAACAGGAGATTGGGGGAACATAGCCGATTTGTCTTACCCTGTTGCCAGATAGACTACGGTGACGCCGTCACCTCCTTCGCCCTCCTCGCCTGGGCGGAAGGAAGATACTAGCGGATGGGTTTGTAAAGCTTGTCGCACCGCTTGGCGCAATACCCCTGTACCTTTGCCATGGATAATGCGCACCCAAGGCATACTGGCGCGATAGACGTCGTCTAGATAACGCTCCAGACGTATCAATGCTTCCTCAGTAGTCTGTCCGCGCAGATCCAGTTCACTGGTGGGTGTCGCAGCCAGCTCGCTAGGAGACCGCGGAATCTCACTTGGGATCGGCGTGATAAGAGGTATGGCATCCTCGACCTGCTTGTCAGTAGCGCGTGCGCGCAATTCTACTTGGTTGCGGCGCACTGTGGTGCGAAAACGGCCTACCTGCACCTCTACACGTCCACGACGACTCTCGATTACCTCGCCCGAAGCCTGCAACGGCTGTACCCAGACAATGTCGCCTGGGTGCAACGGCCCGCGGTAGGATGGTGCAGCGGAGGATGGAGGGAGCGGGGTCGCCAGACGCGCTTCCATAGCGTCCAATGTCTCAGCTGCCTGCTGCAACGCCTTTTCCTCGGAGCTGGTCTCCGCGTTCGGCTGCCATGGGGGCGACTTGGGCAGCTGGGCACGCAATTCCTTTAGCTCTCGACGTACCGTCTCGATCTCGCGGCGTGCTTCAGCGCGTGCTGCGTTAAGGATGTCGCGTCGTTCAGCGTCGATGCGCGCCAACCGTTGGCGCAACTCCTCCGCTTGTGCCTCCAGACGGGCACGTAAGCTCTCGGCGGCGGCGCGCTCGCGCCGTGCAGCATCCAATGTTGCCTGGATGTCATGCAACATTGTCTCCACCTGGCGCAATTCTGGGGCGATCAAGGTTTGGGCTGCTTCTACAATGTGCGCGTCCAACCCTAGACGGCGTGCGATAGCAAACGCGTTGGAACGTCCTGGCAGTCCGATAATGAGACGGTAGGTCGGTGCCAATGTCTCTGCATCGAACTCGACACTGGCGTTAGTTACTCCTGGTGTTTGATGGGCATACCACTTGAGCTCGGGGTAGTGGGTGGCAACAAATGTGGTAACCTCGCGCGTGCGTAGATGTTCCAGGATGGCGCGCGCTAGCGCGGAGCCTTCCAGGGGATCGGTGCCGGCGCCCAGCTCGTCCAGGAGTACCAACGTGTGGCGGTCACAGTGTTCCAGAATCTGTACGATGTTGGTGAGGTGACCCGAAAAAGTGGAGAGTGATTGTTCAATGGATTGTTCGTCACCGATGTCAGCATAAACGGCGCGATAGAAAGGTAGCTGGGAGCTCTCGGATGCCGGGATATGCAGGCCGGCTTGTGCCATACATACTAGCAGACCAACTGTCTTGAGCGCCACGGTCTTGCCACCCGTGTTAGGGCCAGTGATCACCAGAATGAAAGTTTGCCCGTCCAGCGCAATATCGATGGGCACCACCGTGTGTGGGTCAAGCAGGGGATGACGCGCGCTGAAGAGGCGGAAAGGGGGACGTGCGTCGCCATCCGGCCATTGTGCTGGCACCGCACGCAGCTCATCGGCATAGCGTGCCTTCGCCAGCGCCAAATCAAGCTCAGCGAGTGCTTGCAATGTCTCCCGCAGCTCTGTCGCTGCAGCAGCAACCCGCTGACTGAGCTGAGCTAGGATGCGCTGCACCTCCTGTTCCTCTTCTACTTCCAGCTGGCGCAGCTGATTGTTGAGTTCCACAGTCGCCATCGGTTCAATGAACAAGGTGGCGCCGCTGGTACTTTGGTCGTGGATGATGCCGCGGATGCGACCTTTAAACTCGGCGCGCAGAGGAATGACATAGCGTCCCTGTCGCTGGATGATGAGGGGTTCCTGCAAGTAGGCGCTATTCTCTGGCGAGTGCAAGATTTGTTCCAAGCGCGCCAGTAGACGCTGACGTACCAGCTCCAGCTCACGGCGGATACGCAGTAACATGGGGCTGGCCTCGTCCAGAATGCTCCCGCTTGGATGGATGCAGCGTTCAATTTCTTGCGCCAATTCGGGACATTCGTGCAGGTGTGTTGCTAAAGCGGCAAGCAGGGGCACGCGCTCGGCATAGGAAAGCACACTGCGTTTCAGTGTGGCGGCGCTCAGCAATGTCTGACGCACGTCCAACAGCTCGATGGGCAGCAGGATGGCAGAGAGAGTCGCCTGCTGGATGATGGTCCGAATGTCACGTGCGCCACCGACGCTCAGCGTGGGGCGCATGCTGAGCAACCAGCGTGCTTCGCTTGTCTCCGCTTGACGTCGGCGTGCCTCATCCAGATTGTCTTGGGGCATCAGAGCCAGAGCAAGCTCGCGGCCGGCTGCAAAATAGGTGTGGCGTGCCAGGCGCTCCAACACCTTGGGAAACTCTAGGGTGGCGAGATGTTTGGGATTCACCTTTTCAGGTCACACTTATAGCGTGAGAACCCGCGAGAAGATATCAGGCACTTCGCCACCCGGCAGCCAAATGCGCACTGCCCGATACAGCACGTACAAGGCAATGTTGAACATCGGGGCGAGGGAGGAAGTGCGCAGCTGCTCGCGTAAATTGGCACCGAGTGGTCCTACAGTGACCTCGGTACGCACCAGAAATTGTGCCACAGCCAGTACCAGGCTAAGCACAGCAACAGTGACCAGCAAGCCAACTACGAAACCAAACAACGTGGTAAGTGGTCCAATTACCAGACGGCGCAGCCATGCACGCCAGCTCGTGTCTCTCAGCTCCTCTAAGTCTAAGATGGTGGCTCCGCGACGACGCCGTTCTTCCGGGGGGATGTTCGCTACGTGCACAAACAGGTTGGTGCCTCCGAATACAATGAACAGAATGAGGGTAAAGGCCAGCGCCTGACTGCCTATTAAAGAGAATCCTGGCAGCAGGTCGAAAAAGAAATTACCCAATGGCTGGTAAAGCATCAATGCGATGATCAAGGCAATGTACAGGCTAAAGATCCAAATCAGCAATCGACCCACGCCTTGCAAGGCGCCCCAAACAGCACCTACCAACATGGTCAGGATCAATAGGTAGTCGAAAGCATTTAGGACGATCATCCGTGCTCACTCCTCTGCTACGGCAGTGGCGACAGCTTCTGCCAGCGTTCTATCGGCAATGAGGCGCCGCACTGCTTCGATATAAGGATACATCACGGCATCGTGTTCCAGAAAAGGTACTTGTTGACGCACCAGTTCATAAGCGGCACGTGTGCCGCGTCCCAACTGCGCCGCAGCACCTAACTGGGCACGACGGAACTCGATCCCCTGTGCCGCAGCCAAGATTTCCAATGCCAGAATACGCTCCAAGTTATCAAGCACCTGCCAAACCTTGCGCGCTGCGGTGCATCCCATACTGACGTGATCCTCGACATTGGCAGAGGTGGGAATGGTGTCCACACTGGCAGGATGCGCTAGTACCTTGTTCTCCGAGGCAAGCGCTGCTGCGGTGTACTGCACCAACATGAACCCAGAATTAAGCCCTCCGTGTTTGACCAGAAAGGCGGGTAGTACGTGTGCATTGCTCGCTTCATCGGTCAGGCGGGCGATACGCCGTTCGGAGATATTACCCAGCTCGGTAAGTGCCATAGCGAGGTAATCCATGGCGATGGCAACGATCTCCCCGTGAAAGTTGCCGCCCGAGATAACATCCACATTTCCTTGATCGTCGAAGAAGAGTAGCGGATTGTCGGTGGCGGAATTAAGCTCGATGTCTACCACCCAACGCGCATAGGCAATCGCATCGCGCGCTGCGCCGTGTACCTGTGGAATACAGCGCAGTGTGTAGGCATCCTGCACATGTTGGGGGTCCTGGCGATGCACAAAATCGCTGTCGGCGAGTAATCGGCGCAAGTAACGGGCGCAGTCCACCTGGCGTGGGTGGGGTCGCACGGCCTGAATGCGCTCATCGAATGCACGCAAGGTGCCATCCAGCGCCTCCAGGCTGAGGCAACCTGCTACGTCAGCCACTGTGCTCAACATCTCGGCACGTTCTACGGCCAGTGCGCCTAGTGCGCACATTACCGCTGTTCCGTTGGTAAGTGCCAGTCCTTCCTTGGCGGCCAGGGTGGTGGGTGCCAGGCCGGCGCGCCGCAGAGCCTCACTGCCTGGCAGAACATGTCCCTGATGCTCTGCCTCACCCTCGCCTATTAGCACCAGTGCCATATGCGCCAAAGGAGCTAGGTCACCGCTGGCACCCAGTGAACCCTGACTGGGCACCACTGGGTGCACTCCAGCATTGAGGAGCGCCAGCAATAGCTGGAGCGTTTCTAAGCGCACCCCCGAGTAACCTTTAGCTAATGTGTTAGCACGGACCAACATCATCGCCCGCACTACAGCGCGGCTGAAAGGCGTGCCAACGCCGACCGCGTGGCTCATAAGAATGTTGCGCTGCAGCTGTTCCACCTGTTCTGGCGGGATGACATGGTCTTTAAAGGCACCGAAGCCAGTGGTGATACCGTAGGCGATCTCATTACGGTGCACGAGCTGGGCGACCGCTTGCTCGGCACGTTGGACCCGTGCGATAGCGGATGGAGTGAGCTCCACGCGCGGAGCTCCTGGCGCTCCGTGCGCTACCGCCACTACCTGTTCGATGCTTAGATCGTCCCCGCTGAGGAAGATCGTCTCCACCCTGCACTAGGCTTCCGCTTCGTACACAATCACTCCAAGAGCAGCCGGCCCGATATGGCTCGCCAGCACTGGATCATACTGAATAATTGGGAATGCGACAGAGGGGAAGGTAGTTTGCAGCCGAGCTAAAAGCATTTTGGCTTCCTGGCTTGGTGTAGTATGCCGTTGCAGGATGGCGGCTTGCGCAACGTCAGAAAACTCGGCGACAAACTCATGCAGCTTTTCCACGGCCTTTTCGTGGGTACGCACCTTTTCAAGTGCTGTCAGCCGCCCGTCCTCAAGAAACAGGATTGGCTTGATGCCCAGTAGCGAGCCCAATAGTGTTTGGGACGCTGTCAGGTATCGGTTGCGCTGCAGGCTCTCCAGGTCAGCAGTGTAAAACACCATATAAAGATGGCTGATGATCTTACGCATCGCTCGCATGATCTCTTCGAGACGGGCACCCTGGGCGGCCAGACGCGCCGCGTGGGAGACCAGAATGCCCAGCCCGAGTGAGCTACTCAGCGAATCGAGCACCACAATTTCAGCGCGACCCAGCACGTTCCGGCTGGCCCGTTGGGCATTTGCCAGGGCACGGCTCAACTTGCCTGATCCGTGGATAGAGAGTATCTGGTCCGTACGGGCGCTTAGCTGGGCATAGACTCGTTGAAACTGCTCCACGTCCGGCGGTATGACGGATACTTGGGCATAGTCGTGCTCCAGTGCGCGAAAGAATTCCTCGCGCGAAAGGTCGATCCCATCGCGGTAACGTTTCTCCGCAATCTGAATGGTGAACGGAAGCACAGTGATGCCTGTCCTATTCCCTTCTATATGGGCCATGCTATCGGTGACAATGGCAACTCGCCCCATCGTACTATGCCTGCTCCAGAGAAATAATGTAGTGGTAATGTGGTTGCCCTCCGTCGTGCACTTCGATCGAGAGGCTCGGATAACGCGCCTGGATCGCCTCGGCCAGCGCCGTAGCTGTCGCAAGGTCGACATCCTCTCCAAAATAGATGGTTACAATGTTATATTCTGGCTTTATGGCACTGTCCAATGTCTGAAGGGCTACTGCTGTTATATCTTTGTTGCTGACAACTAGCGCGTCATCCAGTAGGCCAATCCAATCCCCCCGTGTGACCTTAAGGCCATTTGTCTGGCTGGAGCGCACTGCACGGGTGATTTCAATGGTGTGTACTTCTGCAGCGCTGTGGGTCATGCGTACAGCGTTGGCTTCCAAATCAGCTTGATAATTAAAAGCCAGCAACGCTGCGATACCCTGCGGAATGCTGCGCGTTGGTACCACTAAAGCACGCTTGGAAGAGAGCTGACACGCCTGCTCTGCTGCAGCAATTATATTGCTGTTGTTGGGCAGCACCAATACTTTTTCAGCCCGCACCGCTTCGATAGCTGAAAGAATCTCCTGAATGCTGGGGTTCATCGTTTGACCGCCTGGAATAACACGGCTCACCCCCAAGCTCTCCATGATGCGCACCATGCCCTCGCCAGAAACGACGCACACGATAGCGATGTCGGTAACGTCCTCGCTGGTGGCGCGCTGCTGTTCTCTAAAGCGTTCGTACTGCGCTTGCATGTCTTCAATTACCACGTCGGACAGGGTACCCTTGCTGGCACCGTAACTGATCGGGCGGCCAGGGTCGTGGGTGTGGATGTGCACTTTGACCAACCGCTCATCGCCCACTACTAACAAGCTATCGCCCATTGCTTCCAGATCACGGCGCAGCTGCTCTGTGTCCAACTGGTCGCCGTGTATAAGAAACTGCACATCATAGCCATAGGTGGTTTCATGATGGCCCAGCTGAAGGTGCGATGGCTCTAAGCTCTCCTTTACGGGAGCGGCGTCCAACTCGCAGGTCTCGCCGCGCAAGAAGCGTACCACTCCTTCGAGCAGGTACACGAGTCCTTGCCCTCCTGCGTCGACTACGCCAGCCTCTTTCAGCACGGGTAACATATCGGGCGTGCGTTGGTTTGTTTCACGTGCATCCTCGACCGCCTTACCCAACACAACCAGCAGATCTTCAGAGCTGGAGCTGCTGGCATGGATGGACTCGGCTATGGCGCGCATGACAGTGAGTATCGTGCCTTCCACTGGTCGGATGACACCGCGCATTGCTGTGTCGTAGGCTTCCTGCACCGCGATGGCCAGGTCTTGAACTGAGAAGATCCTCTTGTCTGACAGGCCACGTGCCAGGCCGCGCAAGATTTGGGAGAGGATCACACCTGAGTTGCCACGTGCTCCCATCAGGCCACCCCGCGCGAGCGCTTGTGCCACTCCTGCCGCCGATCCATCTGCACTGCTCTCGACCTCGGCCAGTGCTGCAGCCATCGTGAGCGCCATGTTAGTGCCGGTATCACCATCGGGCACTGGGAAGACGTTGAGTGAGTTGACCTCTGCCATATGGTGGCGCAACCATTGGCTGGCGGCAATCATTGCCTGGCGCAGACCGTGCCCATCACACACCCGACGATCTCTATCAGGTGCTGGTATCTGGGTATACGAGGGCGAATCAGTGACGTTTGACCTGCTTTTTCCCATCCCAATCAGCCCCACTAACGTGGCTCATCCTGCGAACTCACACGCAATCCCTGCACATGCACATTTACTTGTGCGACTGGCATACTGAGTATCTTTTCCAGGCGGAAGCGTACCAAGGACATCACGTTGCGTGCCACCTCAGATATACGTACTCCATACTCCATGATAATGTACAAATCCACAATGAGCTCTTCCTTGTGCAGATGTACTTCTACGCCGCGGTGACTGGCGTCGCGCGTCAGCAGTTCGCCCAAACCGTCGCGCAACCAGCGGGAGGCCATCCCTACTACCCCGTAACATTCGAGTGCGGCTTCACTGGCAATCGCTGCGATCGCCATGAGAGAGACTTCAATGCACCCCTGCTCGGTTTGGTAACGGATGGTCTCGCCGCGTTCCGTATGTGTCACTTGCTCATCCCTTCAGAATATGCTACACTTTCATATTTGTTGTGATTATCACAAAGCGATTGCTTGGATTCCAGGAGGCAGCATTCCTATGGCACAATGTGAAATGTGTGGCAAGACCGCCCAATTCGGCTTCCACGTGAGCCACTCAATGCGCCACGTCAAGCGCCAGTTCAAGGTGAACATTCAGCGGGTTACAATCGTTCAAAATGGCAAGCGTCGCAAGGTCAAAGTCTGCACCCGTTGCCTGCGCACGTTGAGCAAAGCATAGAGCCCTGCTTGGTTCTGCTGTCAGATCCATAAGACTTGTCAATTATACATTGAATTGCCAGGCGTATACAAGTTCTGTGAGGCATGGGCTTTGAAGGCAGACTTGCGCTATGATCCGGTTATCGGCTTAGAGGTGCATGTCGAGCTCAACACGACTAGCAAGATGTTCTGCGCTTGCCGCGCGGATGTGTTCGGCGCGCCACCCAATACCTACGTCTGTCCAGTGTGTCTGGGCATGCCTGGTACATTGCCTGTCATCAATGCGCAGGCAGTGCGCTTCACAGTGATGACCGGTCTGGCATTGCATTGTCAGATTCAGACGCACAGCGTTTTCGCGCGCAAAAATTACTTCTATCCTGATCTGCCCAAAGGTTATCAGATCTCCCAGTACGAGCTGCCTCTCTGCACGGATGGCTGGTTGGAGGTTGAAACGTCTGCCGGAGTGCGTCGTGTCGGTATCGTGCGGGTACATCTGGAGGAGGACACTGGCAAGCTCATCCATGTGGGTGAGCACAGCTTGGTAGATCTGAACCGTGCGGGTGTACCCCTGATGGAGATCGTTACGCGCCCGGATATGCATTCTGCTGAAGAGGCGTATGCCTTGGTTACCCATCTGCGTCAGATCGTGCGCTACCTGGGAGTGAGTAGCGGGGACATGGAGAAGGGAGCTATGCGCTGTGAGGTCAACCTGTCGCTGCGTCCTCAGGGCAGTCAGGAGCTGGGCACCAAGGTGGAGATCAAAAACCTCAACTCCTTCCGCAGCGTGCGCAACGCCATTGCCTACGAAATCGAGCGTCAGACACGCCTGTTGGAAGCTGGCACTCAGATCACTCAAGTGACAATGGGTTGGGACGAAACGGCTGAAGTCACTCGTCCACAGCGTAGCAAAGAAGAGGCACACGATTATCGTTACTTCCCTGAACCCGACCTGCCTCCGCTGGCGCTGGAGTCTGCCTGGGTCGAGCGTGTGCGCCAGGAGCTACCTGAGCTTCCCTATGCTAAGCGTGCACGCTTTGTCGCCGAATACGGACTGAGCGAATACGATGCCACCGTGCTCGTGGAAGATCGTGCGGTGGCAGATTATTTTGAAGATGTGGTGCGTTGTGCTCAGCCGTCGGTGCATGCCAAGCTGGTGGCAAACTGGGTAAGTGGTGAATTCTTCCGCATGATGCGCGAGACAGGGACACCCATCCATGAAGTGCGTATCCGTCCAGACGATCTGGCGCGTCTGATTGCGCTGGTGGCAAATAATACACTAAATCAAACTGCTGCCAAGCAAGTATTTGGTGTTATGTGGCAGACAGGTCGCGCGCCTGAGGTGATCGTACAGGAGCTCGACCTTGGCCAGATCTCCGATCGCGAGCAGTTAGCTGCGCTGGTGACACGTGTGCTCGCCGAGAACGCAGAGGCAGTTGCCTCGTTTCGTGCAGGTAAGGCCACAGCGCTGCGCTTTCTCATCGGGCAGGTGATGAAGGCGACGCGTGGTCGCGCCAATCCCCAGCTGGTGGAGATGCTGCTGCGTGAACAGCTGGGGGAAGAACAGTAGTACTACCTGCCCATAAACAGTATAGTGTATTGTACCAGCGTTATGCGCCGTAGCGTGATAGATCGAGCGACCGCAGATAGGCCGCAAACTCAGGCCCAATATCGGGTCGGTCAAGCGCAAATTCCACTGTTGTCTTGAGAAAACGCAGCGGGTCGCCTGTAGTAAACCATTTACCTGTGATGGGGTGCACAATTACCGAGGCAGTAGCCGCGAGCTCGTCGATGGCATCCGCCAGCCATAGCTCACCCCCCTTGCCTACCCGCAGGCGTTCCAGGATAGGGATCACCTCATAGGAAAGGACAAAGCGTCCCAGCTGAGCCAGATTGGAAGGCGCTTCGGCGGGGTCGGGCTTCTCGACCATGCGCTCCAGCTCATTGCGGTCGGATCCAGATTTCAACTTAGCCACCCCGTAGCGGCTGATCTCTTCGGGTGGCACCTCTTGCACGGCTACCACAGCCGCCGGTTGGTAACGCTCATACACTTCGATCAGCTGGCGGGCACAGGGCACGTCCGACTTGACAATGTCGTCGCCGAACATGTAGACAACCGCTTCGTCGCGGTGGATGACCGGGCGGGCGCACAGCAAGGGTGTGCCGTTACCGTAGGGGAGCTCCTTGCCCTGACGGATAAAAATGAAGTTCGCCATGCTGGAGATGCGTCGCACTTCTTCCAACTCGCGCCACTTCTTCTGTGCCTCCAGGTGCAGCTCCAGTTCGCGCGCGCTGTCAAAATGATCCTCTACGGCCTGATTACCCGATCGCGTCACTAACACGATGTCGGTAATGCCCGAGGCAACCGCCTCCTCCACTAAATATTGCACTACCGGCTTGTCCACGATGGGCAACATCTCTTTAGGCTGTACTTTGGTGGCTGGAATGAAGCGCGTGCCGTAGCCTGCCACGGCAATAATTGCCTTGGTGATCGCCATCGAATTCTCATCCTCCTGAAACTTGGACTGAGATTGGGGGACGGCGCAAGTGCCAGTCGGTGCGCTGCTGGTAGGCATAGGCGATGCGCAGAAGCATGCTCTCGCCTAGCGGTGGCCCCATGAGCTGCAATCCGACTGGCAGGCCGTCCACAAAGCCGCATGGTAGCGAGATGCCACACATCCCCACCAGGTTCAGGGACACGGTAAATACATCGCTCAGATACATTTGCAATGGATCGTCCAGCTTCTGACCGATGCGGAAGGCCACCCCCGGAGTTGTTGGACAGGCCAGGACGTCCACCTGCTGCAGCGCGCGCTCGAAATCCTGACGGAGCAGGGTGCGCGCTTTTTGCGCCTTAAGGTAATAGGCGTCGTAATAGCCGGCGGAGAGGGCATAGGTGCCCAGCATAATTCGCCGTTTCACCTCCCTGCCGAAGCCAAGAGCGCGGGTGCGGAAGAAGGTCTGCCACATATCCTCTCCCTCAACACGCAGGCCATAGCGCACACCGTCATAGCGTGCCAGATTGCTGCTGGCCTCTGCCGTGGCGATCAGGTAGTAGATTGGGATGCCATATTGTGTGTGTGGCAGGGAAACCTCAACGAGCGTGGCGCCGGCTTCTTCCATAACATTTAGGGCTTTTCGGACAGCAGTCTCCACGCCCGGTTCGATCCCGGCAATGAAGTACTCCTTAGGCACACCGATTTTCACACCGCGCAGACCTTCGTCACGCTGGAGCTCTCGCTCGTAATCGGGGACAGGGGCATCCAGGCTGGTTGCATCTAAGGGATCGTGGCCGGCAATGATGCGCAAGAGCAGAGCGGCGTCACGCACATCGCGCGTCAACACGCCAATCTGATCGAGTGATGAACCATGCGCAACCAATCCATAGCGGCTGACGCGGCCATAGGTGGGTTTCACGCCGACGATGCCACACAGTGCGGCGGGCTGGCGCACACTGCCTCCTGTGTCTGAGCCCAGTGCCCCCATTGCGAGGCCAGCTGCCACCGCAGCGGCGCTGCCACCACTGCTGCCTCCGGGCACACGTGTCAAATCCCACGGGTTGGCTGTGGTGAAGAAGGCGGAATGCTCAGTGGAAGAGCCCATGGCAAATTCATCTGTGTTGGTCTTGCCCAACAGAACGGCACCTGCCTGGCGTAGGCGTGCCACCGCGGTGGCATCGTAAGGGGGCATAAAGTTCTCCAGAATGCGCGAGCCACAGGTAGTCTTGATGCCACGCGTGCAAATGACGTCCTTGATTGCCAGCGGGATGCCCAACAAAGGTGCATCTTCACCATGGGCACGACACTCATCCGCTTGACGGGCCTGGTCGAGGGCGACCTCGGCTGTCACGGTGATATAGGTGTGCAGCTGCCCATCCAAGGCGCTAATGCGCTCTAGATAGGCACGAGTGAGCTCCACCGCAGAGAGCATGCGTCGCTGTAGCAGAGGAAGCACAGCATGGATGCTCAGGTGATACAGCTCGGTTGTGCCCATTTCACTCCAGAATAGCTCGCACGCGGAATTGATCGTCCTGGACGTCCGGAGCATTTTGCAACAACGCCTCGGCCAGGGTCAGACCAGGCGCAGTCTGGTCGCCGCGCATTACGTTACGTAGCGGTAAAACGTTGGTCATCGGCTCGACGTCGTCCGTGTCGAGCTGGTTGATCACGCTGGCGTACTCCAAAATGGCAGAGAGCTGGTCGCGCAACAACTCGATCTCGTCATCGCTTAAGCCAAGGCGTGCCAACCGGGCCACGTATTCCACCTCTTGCCGGCTCAGTTTGGGCATCGAACAACTCCTGGGGAAGGATGAGGATGTACCGGTGCCAAATTATAACATTATCTGTAGGGAGGAGCAAGGATACTAGGGGACTGGGGACTTCTCCTCTCTATGCGGAAAACCCTCACTGCGAGGGATGATGCATACCACCCACTAGCATGTAGATCTTAGAGCTGATAGTTCAGTCCTTGTTAGCGCCGGCGCACAAGGACACGATCGTTGCATCATCTCCCGCTTTTTCGTTTCGGTGTCTTGGCAGTTTGGCTTTCTGGCTAGCAGTTATAGTGCTGGCCACAGACCAGGTTCTCTTAGCTTGGTGCCGCTGCCAACTCTGCTTCTGCGACACCGACACCTCGCACAGCCAGCCAGATGGCTCCCAGGCCAACCAGTGCGAATACGATCCCAATGAAGATTCCCGCCACCGGGATCAACGTCAACACCCACAGGATGCCTGTGCCAAGCAACATCGCCCAGATCGGATGCTTGGCGCGTGCCGCCAGAATGCGCTCACTCAGCGCGTAGGCGGTGATCAGCCCACCGAAGTAGAATGCAAGCATCAGGTACAGTACCACAATGGTGCCAGCAGTGGAACCGAGCAAGAGCGTGAGCAGTGCGGTGGAACCTACGACATAGCTCAGCAGGATTGCGATGCCTAAGCTGATCAGGCCAGCCACAATGACAAAGACCAGCAGAGCAAAGGGGCTGACCACGCCCCATCCCAAACTGGAAAATGGGCGCGCACGCAATGCAGCAGATGCGCGGCGCAGCCAGCTGCCCGCCAGCCATGCAGTTAACAGGCCAACCAGCAACAAGCGCAGCAAACGTTGCACCTGCTCAATTGCCCAGGCGGTCGAACCAAATTCTATGGCTCGTTCTGGCTCTGCCTCTCTGGGCACTTCTGGCTGGCGGTGGATAACTTCGCCGCGAACTGCACCCTCTGGCAGCGCAACCGGGCTGCGGCTGGTGTAAGCAAACTTGCCTCCGACGTATGCGTCCTGTGTGAAGCTCAGCCCATACGGTATCTCGGGCAACCGGAATCCCTCGGGCAATGCCGGTAGGAAACGAGCGAGGGAGAACTCAGGTCTAGCTTCGGCATCTGCCACACCAAGATCAACGTTACCATCTATGCTTCCAGCGATATGGACGCTCTCGCCACCACCGACCACGTCGCCGGCGATTTGGCCTGCCAGTATCATCTGGCTTGCTACAGCCCACACATTGCCACCTACATTGCTCTCTGCTTGCAGCTCTACACTGTATGCCGCAAGGTTGGCGTCATCGCCGATCCGACCTCCGTCCTCTAATACCAACACTTGAGCGGCAGCGCGCACGTCGTCCTGCACGGTACCGCGAATGGCGATCGCCTGTGCGAAGCTGATCAGATCGCCCTCGATCGTGCCATTGACCAGTACCACGCGGCCAAATGCAATCAAGTCACCCTTAATCGTGCCATCGATAACGATTTTGTCGGCGGCAGCGTAGAGGTCGTCATCGACTACTTCGCCGGCAGCGACAATAACCTCCTCTCCACCTCGACTCTCAGCATGTGCATTGCTGCTCGTTAGAGGGATTACTGTGAGCGCCACGATCAGTCCAATGACCAGAAAAGGGTAGGCTCGTTTGATAAACATAGTTTTCTCCTTTAGGATAACTTGTCCACCCCTACCCCCACGTTAAGTTTACATCTTACATCTTACATCTGATGTTGTGCCGTGAGCAAACTATTGAATGACCCGGAAAGCAAGGTAGCAGGAGAGAAGATTTCATTTCAGCTCTCGTTGCAGATGAAGAGAGTTAGAAAATCAGACTTACGGTGTGGGTGCTGACTAGAACCACATCTCCAAGATGCGGTCAATACGGAATGAACGCTGTGCCTGACGCAGGTGACAATAGGCAATCAGATACTTGTCACTTGCGTCCAGCGGTACCACGCGACGTTCGGTAACAATGCCATCTTTGTTTATGTAGCGTAGCCAGAGTTCGTACTTGTTCATAAGAGCATGCTGAAGGATAGAGGGCAGATTACCCCAAGGGGTCTGTGGCCAGCTAATAAAACCACCTTGGGCATTGATCAAGTCACCCAATGTGGTCACGCTGTGGCTTCTCAGCATACGGGTAAGCGCATACAGTACCTGAGCAGTGATGCGTGCATCGCCTAAAGCGCTGTGAGCGGCGTCTGTGGAAATATCCAAGGTGCTCGCGAGAGAGACCAAACGATTGCTAGGAAGTTCCAACCAGCGACGTGCTAGCGCCAGAGTGTCAACCAGATGCGCGCGCGGCGGCGGCCAATGCAAACGTCGCCATTCTGTTGCCAAGAACTCAACGTCAAATAAAACATTGTGCCCGACTATGACAGCGTCCTCGAGGTAATCGCGCACGGTCGCTGCAATTTCGGCAAAACGGGGAGCGTCTCGCAGTTCCTCGTCAGAGATACCGTGCACTGCTTGTGCTCGGGGGTCTATCGGACGCTCTGGGTTGACTCGCCTTACAAAAGCTTCGATCTCCTGATCGCCACGCTGGAGCACGATGGCAATCTCACACAGGCGGTGTCCCATATAGGGGTTGAGGCCGGTCGTCTCCACATCAACGACGGCAAACGTGATGCGATCCAATGTGCTTTGGAGAAGTGATGTGGGCGATGTGTCCATCTTTACCCCTGACCGGCGGCCGAGGTGTGTTCAACCAGACCTCATTATGCTATTCTGCTGCTGAGGGCTACATCCATGCGATTTGGAGTGAGCATAGCCAAAAAGCACCAAGGTTGTGAGATCCCTAGCTTTCGCTTCCTGCGCGTCGTTTATCCTCAGAGCCTTTCTCCTTTTGTGTGTGCCAGGGCAATCGCAATCCCTTTCATGCGTGCAGGTCGGAACACCCCAATATTCGAGATCAGCTGCCCAGCTGCTGCCCTAGCTGATAAGCCTGCTCCAGCACCTCCGGTCGATCGCGAATTTCACCGGGAGCATTGGCGCTGCCATACACCAGCCCAACCAGATCGGCTTCCAAATAGCGCATGATATCCTGGAACATGCGAATGGCATTAACGGCTCCCGAAGTGTAAGGGTCCACATCACCATAAGTGAGCATCACACCAAACCGTTTGGCGCCTAGCAGGTTGCCCACAGCTCCTTGAAGGGCATAGCAGCGATCTATGAAAATCTTGGTCTGTGCTGAAACGCTGAACCAGTAGATCGGACTGGCGATAAGAATAGCATCCGCTTGGCGCAGATGTGGATACAGCTTTTGCATATCATCCTGGATAACGCACACACCATTCGCTTCCTGGCAGCTTTCGCACGCGTCGCAGGGGTGGATATTTAACTCCCCTAGATTGAAAATCTCCACGTGTGCACCATTAGCGCGTGCTCCGGCGGCAGCTTGCTCGACCAGCACGGCACAGTTACCATTTCGACGCGGACTACCATTTACGATGACAAGATAATGTTCAGCCACTTACATCACCTCACCTTATTTGCCTGGGGAGAGGACACAGGTATTAACCATGGCTGATTTGACACCGTGTTAGAAGCAGGTTTCAGCGTTAGCATGTTTAGACTCGGTAGATCCCTCGGCCAACTCCATCTTCATTGGTGATGATACTTCTTCGGTGCCAACTGTGTCTTCTCTTGTTGGCTTCCGAGCTGGTGTGATCAGACGACAATGTTCACCAAACGCCCTGGCACATACACCACTTTGCTCGGTGTACGGTCGCCTAGATACTTGCGGGCGCCTTCAGTCTCCAACGCGCGTGCCTGCGCTTCCTCCGCACTGATATCCGCCGGCGCCGAGAAACGGTCACGCACTTTGCCGTTGACCTGCACCACGATTGTAATGATCTCTTCGGCAGCGAGCTCTTCATCCCACGCGGGCCATGGTTGCTGGTGAATGCTATAAGGTCGGCCACATCGTGACCACAGTTCCTCGCTGATATGCGGGAAGGCTGGGGCCATCAATAGCAGCAACGTCTCAATCGCCTCCTTCCATGCTGGGGTGTGCACGACTGGTGTCTCTTTGGCCTTGACGAGGTAATTCGAGTACTCCATCAGTGCTGCCACCATAGTATTAAAGGAGAACGTCTCCATATCCTGTGTGACGCGACGGATTGTCTGGTGCTGCTTGCGGCGCAGGGCACGTATGGAAGCTTCATCCACCATCGTGACCTGATCAGGCGCCGCAGGCTCGTCCAGAATCAGGTTCCATACCCGCTCCAGAAAGCGCTGGATGCCCAACACGCCGGTGCTGTTCCACGGGCCGCCCTGATCCCAACGAAAGCCAAACATCAAGTAGCCACGTACGACATCAGCGCCATAGCGTTGGACCAGGTCATCTGGCGCAATAACGTTGCCGCGACTTTTGCTCATCTTCTCGCCGTCCTCGCCCAGGATGGTTCCTTGGTTGAAGAGGCGTAACATTGGCTCGCTGAACGGTACGATACCCATGTCGCGCATTGCTTTGGTGAAGAAGCGTGTGTAGAGCAGGTGCATGGTGGCGTGTTCCACACCACCGGTATACTGGTCTACTGGCAACCAGTAAGCACCTTCTTCGGGATTGAAAGGTATGTCGTGAGCGCTCAACGGTTGGTTAGCCTTCCAGTGTCGTTCCATATAGGCGTACTGGTACCACGAGGAGCACATGAATGTATCCATTGTGTCCGTCTCGCGCTCAGCTGGGCCGCCACAACGGGGGCATGTGGTATACCGGAAGCCCTCATGAAACTTGAGCGGCGACTCGCCGGTTGGCATAAACTCCACATCGTCAGGCAAAAGCACAGGCAGATCCTCATACGGCACCGGCACGATACCACATGCAGGACATTCGATCATAGGGATGGGCGCACCCCAATAACGTTGCCGGCTGATCAGCCAGTCGTGCAAGCGATAAGTGACAGCAAACTTACCGATGCCTTGCTGTTCCAGCCAGCGCGTCACCGCGTGGCGCCCCTCGCTCAGCTCGGTGAGCTGGGCTGGCAAACCGTACTGTGCTGCCAGCTCAGGTGTCCATTCCTCTAAACTGTACTTGGCAATCGTGGGGAAGCCGCTGAACGGGCCGCTATTAACCATAATCCCTGGGCCCGTATAAGCCTCGGTGAACGGCTGGCCGTCCCAATCCTTAGGAGCAACGACCACCGGAATGGGCAGGTTGTACTTGCGCGCGAATTCGAAGTCGCGTTCATCGCCACAGGGCACCGCCATAATGGCGCCAGTGCCATGGGTCATAAGTACATAGTCGGCGATCCAGATGGGAATACGTTCGTCGTTGACCGGGTTGATGGCATATGCGCCAATAAAGACACCAGTTTTCTCACGGTCAACCGCTTCGCGCTCAATGTCAGCCATGCGGCGCACCTGTTCTACGTAGGCTTGCACTTCTGCACGTCGGTCTGGGGTAGTCAGCTTCTCGACAAGTGGATGCTCTGGTGCCAGCACCATGAAGGTCGCGCCCCACAAGGTGTCAGGGCGTGTGGTAAAAACGGGGAGGGCGTGGTTGTCCTTTTCGGTGCGGAAAATGACTTCAGCACCTTCACTGCGCTTAATCCAATTGCGCTGCATCGTGATCACGCGTTCCGGCCATTCCAGCCCGGAAAAATCCAACAGCTCTTCAGCATAGGTGGTGATGCGCAGGAACCACTGGGCAAGGTCCTTCTTGATCACCGGGGTACCGCAGCGCTCACAGTGGCGATCCTCCCCCCAAACTTGCTCGCGTGCCAAGGTAGTGTTGCAAGTGGGGCAGAAATCGACCGGCGCCAGCTTTTTGTAGGCCAGTCCGGCATCGTGCATTTTTAAGAAGAACCACTGCGTCCAGCGATAGTATTCTGGTTCGCAGGTGACACATTCGCGCCGCCAGTCAAACATGGCGCCCATCGAGCGCAGCTGCTTGCGCATGCGCTCGATGTTGGCATATGTCCATTCCTTAGGGTGGATTTTGTGTTTGATGGCGGCGTTCTCCGCAGGCAGGCCGAAGGCGTCGAAGCCCATTGGGAAGAGCACATTGTATCCGCGCATGCGCATCCACCGTGCCCGAGCGTCAGAGGGCACCATGGCGTACCAATGGCCAATATGGAGATCGCCAGAGGGGTAGGGGTACATAGTTAACGCATAGTGCTTGGGGCGCGAACGATCGACATAGGCATTGTAGAGACCGTCCGCCTCCCATTTTTGTTGCCATTTGGGTTCAATTTGCTGGGGAATCCATTTATCCGGCATAGGTTGTCCTCTACTCATACACTGGCGTCAACCAGCCGTGGCGATCTGGCTTCTTGCCTTCGATGATAGCGAAGAACTCGTCTTGAAGTTGCTTGGTGACGGGGCCGCGCCCACCTGCTCCCACTGGCAGACCATCAATCGTGCGAATCGGGGTGATCTCGGCAGCGGTGCCGGTGAAGAAGACCTCATCAGCAGCGTAGAGCATCTCACGTGGGATGTTTTGCTCTCGCACCGGATAACCTAGGTCTTCGGCCAGCTGCAGCACAATGCGCCGCGTGATGCCGCCCAGGATAGAGGCAGACAGCGGCGGCGTGTAGATCACCCCATCGTAGACCAGAAAGATATTCTCACCACTCCCTTCACTCACATAGCCGTATACATCCAGTACAATCCCTTCTGCCAGTCCACGTGCACGCGCTTCCATCACTACTAGCTGGGAATTGACGTACTGTCCGCCGATCTTGGCCATAGCCATCAGGGTATCAGGCGCCATACGCCGCCAGGTGCTCACCCCTACGTCTACCCCCTGCTCAAGGGCGCCTGCACCCAAATACGCACCCCATTCCCATGTTGCGATGACCGTTTCCACCGGGCAGTTCAAGGGGAAGACACCCAGTGTGTCGTATCCACGAAACACCAGGGGACGAATGTAACACGCTTCATGCCGGTTGCGGCGTATGGTCGCTTTGATCGCCTCGGCAATCTCTTGTTTGGAGTAAGGAATTTCCATACGGATTACCTTTGCGGAGAAGAAAAGGCGATCAATGTGGGGCATCAGGCCAAGCACTGCTGGCCCGCGTCCCGTCTTGTAAGCGCGAATGCCCTCGAACACACTTGAGCCGTAATGCAGCACATGCGCGAGTACGTGCACCTTTGCTTCGTCCCATGGAACAAACTCACCGTTAAACCAGATGACCTCGGCCTTGGAAATCGGCATAGCGCTCAACCCTCCAATCAGTGCGCGTGGCTAATTCGGGGAAGAAAGACAATAATACATGCTTAGGTGGTAAAAACCCTTCGTCCCAAGACGAAGGGTCTCGCCGAACTGCGTACAAACACCATCTAGTAAAAACCAGTGGAGCTGAGGGGATTCGAACCCCTTACCTCTTGAATGCCATTCAAGCGCTCTCCCAATTGAGCTACAGCCCCACAATGACGAGCCGCCAGCTTGGCTGCACCGAATACCAAATACTATCTGACGGATGGAGCTGAGGGGATTCGAACCCCTGGCCTCATCAGTGCGATTGATGCGCTCTCCCAGCTGAGCTACAGCCCCCCATTATTCATTTAATAGTATAATGCATTTCTTCTTTCATTGTCAAATCTTTTTGAGACATGTTGGGGGGACATCTGAGTCGACAACATCTATTGAGATGCATTTCCTGACGAAATCTGAGCAGTAGGAATGCTTTTTCGTGCCTTCGTAGTGGTGCATTGAGCGTCAAGACACTACGAATGGGGACGCCGGCGTTGCCACAGCAAACCCTTGCGTGGTGCTAGCAGGAAAGTAAGCAAGAAGAGTGCAGTTGCAGTCAGCACGACCGCAGCACCCGAGGCTACGTTGAAATAGAAGCTCAAGTACAGTCCCACAATGCCAGAGAAGGCACCCAACGCCGCGGCCAGTATCATCATCTCGGACAGTCGGCGGGTCAACAGATAGGCGGTTGCGCCTGGTGTCACTAACATCGCGGCAACCAATCCCACTCCTACCGTCTGCAGCGACACAACCACTGTCAACGCTAGCAGTACTAGCATCAGGTGGCGCAACAGATTAGCGGGTAAGCGCAGCGCGGCGGCGTGGACGGGGTCGAATGAGATCACCAGGAATTCTTTGTAAAGAAGTATGATGGTAGTCAGTACCACGCAGACCAACCCGCCCATAAGCCACAGATCAGCCGGGCTGACTCCTAACACATTGCCAAACAGGATGTGGGTCAGATCGACTGCATACGTTCGGATAGTACTGATGAGCAGCACTCCCAGCGAGAGCGATGCTGCAAACAGGATCCCGATCGCTGTGTCCTCTTTGATGGTACCCTGACGTGAGAGGAAAGCGATTCCCAATGCCACCGCCACCCCTGCCGCCAGTGCACCCAGCGTCAGGTTGATCTGCAGCAAGTAGGCAACCGCTACACCGGGCAGGATACCGTGCGCCAGCGCGTCGCCCAGGAAGGCCATCGAGCGCAGCACAATATAACATCCCACCACAGCACACAAGATACCCACCAGCATTGAAGCAATCAAGCCTCGCTGCATAAAACCGTATGACAGCGGTGTGATCAACCAATCGATAATCATCGCCGTTTGGTGGAATCAATCGGTTCTGGTGGGCAGCAGTGGCTAGCTGTCGCCATGCGCTGTCCACCGCCATGGATTTCGAGCCAGAAGACCTGCCCACCGAATGTTTCCGTGATTGTCTCGGGTGTTAACACCTGCTCCGCTGATCCATAGCGGATCAACCGCTTGTTGAGCAAGATCACTTGTTCGAAATGTGTGGCAGCTAGATTTAGGTCATGCGTAGAAAGTAGGACGGTCACACACTTATCGCGCAACTGTTCAAGCAACCTCATGGTTGTCTCTTGCGTGGCAGCGTCGACCCCGGTAAAGGGTTCGTCCATCAGCAGGATGTGAGGTTCCTGAGCTAGCGCGCGTGCCAGGAATGTGCGCCGTTGCTGACCACCGGAGAGCTCACCAATAGGACGATCTGCTAGCTCAGCGATGCCAAGCTGTTCCAGGCTGCGCATCACTATCGCCCGATCATAGGCTTTCGGACGTTTCAGCCATCCCAAACGGCCATAACGTCCCATCATAACTACATCAGCCACTGTGACCGGAAAGCGCCAATCTACTTCCTCGCGTTGCGGCACGTATGCGACGCAATCGTGGTGTGCCCCTAGCGGCCGGCCATGAATGAAAATTTGTCCAGCTTGCACGGGCAACAGTCCAACCAGCACTTTAAACAGGGTGGATTTGCCGGCACCATTTGGTCCCACCACCGCCACCTGTGCTCCGTGAGGCACCTGCAGCGTAACATCCTGCAATGCCAACTGCCCGCCATAGGCCACTGTCACATGATAGAGCTCCAAGCGGGCGGGTTCATCCGGCAATGACATCTCAACACTTCGCCTTCTCTCAAGACGTGTTCGCATCACACCAAGCCTTTCTCATCTATCTGAGCACTCCCGGTCGAGCATCTCAGTAAATCCCAAAGTCCCCCATTCGTCGTGCTTCTCGGAACTCTATCTTCTCCCTCTCGCATGTGCGCGGCAGCAGATTCAACTACTATACCCCAAAAGCTACCGCAACGCCTCTACGATGAGCCGAGTGTTATGCCGCATCATATCCAGGTAAGTAGGCGCCGGTCCGTCTGCGTCACTGAGCGAATGAGTGTATAGGTTGCTGACCACTTTCACGCCGGTATCGCGCGCGATCTGCTCTGCTAGCTGGGGATTGGTTCCTGTTTCCAGAAAGATAGCTGGTGCACCAGTCTCCTTGATGAGCTCAATCAAGTGTGCTAATTGTTGGGCCGAGGGAGACGCCCCTGTGCTTACTCCTGGCAGGATGGTACCAATGACGCGGAAGCCATAACGGTCTGCAAAATAGCCGAAGCTTTCATGGTTCGTCACCAGCAGACGACGTTCTAGTGGTATCTGTTCCACTTGCGTGACGATCCATTGATCCAGCTCGCGCAGCCGTTCGTTGTAGGTTTCGGCATTCTGTGCATAGACAAGGGCGCCTGCCGGATCGGCCTGGCTCAATCCGTCCCGAATGTTCTCCACGTAACGGATAACGTTGTTCGGGTCGAGCCAGAAGTGGGGGTCATTCTCGTGTTCGTGATGACTTTCTTCCCCTTGCATTACCTCTTCTTCTGTGGATTTCGCCGTGTGCTCCTCGCCTTCTTCCGCACCATGCTCATAAGGCTCTCGGAACGTCAAGCCCTTGGCCGCTTCGATGAGCTGCCATTTTCCACTTGCACTTTGTAGCACTTCCTGTAGGAATTCTTCCAACCCACCGCCATTGATTATCACCACGTCGCTCTCGACGATCTGGCGCAAATCCCCGGGGGTGAGCTCAAAGCTATGCGGGTCTACTCCCAGAGGGATAAGAGAAGAGACAGTCAAGCGTTGGCCGGCCACATTCTGCGCGATGTCGGCCAGAAACGACTCGATGGCTAGTACGCGCAGTGGGGGTGTTTCGAGTGAAGCTGGCGGAGTGGGTGTGAACGTCATGGCATACCCATGCATACCAGGCGAACACCAGAGAGCAACCAACAACCCGATGAGAAACCAACCGAACACCTTGTAACGTGCCATCTTTTCACCTCACCTGTATCTAATCTAACTTTATCTAACTTTGGTCCTAAGCTATGAGAATTAGACCTTTCCAGGAAGGGAGATCAGCTCCTAAGTGTAAGCAAGAGAACTCATCCCTTAGTCGGCAGTCTCGCCCGTGCCGCTCCCATTCTGGGGTGCTTCTGCTACTCCTTCTCTTGGTGTCTCGCGTGGTACAAAGCTAAAGAAACAGATGGATGTGCCACTTCCCTCTCCAGACGATCAGAGCGAACGTAACCCTGTACCTCATTAATCGTCTGTCTGACAGTTGCGACAGATCCCATAAAACTCTAGCAGATGACCGCGAATCTGGAAGTCGAAGCGTTCTGCCAGCTCTGCTGCCAGCTGCTCCGCACCGCAGCGTTCGAACTCGAAGACAGCTCCACACTCTCTGCACAGCAAATGGTGATGACCACCCTCGCCGGTGACGTAGCGCTGAGCGGCATCTCTCAGTAAAATGGGGCGGATCAACCCTAGCGTGGTGAGCAGCTCAAGGGTGCGATAGACCGTGGCGCGGCTCAGCAATGGATAGATCTGGCGACCTAGCGTTAGCACTTCGCTCGAGCTGAGATGATCGCCCCCTTTTTCTAGTACTTGCACGATAGCTTTGCGTGGCGCCGTCAACTTGTAACCGGCACGTTTGAGCGCCTCCGATATGTTCTTGGATGTGTCCATAACTTAAGCCGAAATGAGAATTTGTCTCAATTACATTTTCCTTATGATAGACTTACACTCATTGTTTGTCAAGTCCACAGCGGATCCCACCGCCATGCTTGCTGTGCGCATCCGAAGACGGGGCACAGTTGTTCTTTGCGATTGAGAGAGATTCTTCGTAGGGGGAAGGTCGAGATGGAAGACAACCCCGTCTCCGTCGATTTGGCAGGCTTAGTGTGGCGGTTTATAGTAGCGCTCAAAGGGTTGCTTCACATTCCTCTGTCGCAGATGCCACTGTGTGCACCGCACTGCGGCGGATGTCTCTAGACGCGTGAAGGGGTGAGACGATGGAAGCCAAACAGTGTTGGGAACGTGCACTCGCCGGCAGCACCTGGTTATTGCAGCACCAGCGGGCCGATGGCAGCTGGGAAGGACTGACGAATGCTCAGCTAAGTGCCTTCTACAAAGGCAGCTGGGCCTTCGCCACAACTGGACAACCGGCATCAGCGCACCGTCTGCTTACCTATGTGCGTGAGCGCTTTATGACCTCGACAGGCGATTTCGTACCGCGCATGAATGTGGTGCACCAGGCAGCTCATTATCTTTACATTAATGCCTACTTGGTCATAGGCAGCATGGCAGTGGGGCGATATGAAGTTGCTGTGCCAGCGATGCATTTCCTGACAGCGCAGCAGGATGCACATAGTGGTGGCTTCTTCTCAGCGCAGACGCTGCCGAATATCCCAAGTACCACGGACACCATTTCCACCGCAGCGGGAGGCCTCGCCTGCTTGGCTACTGGCCACATCCAAGCAGCTTGCCGTGCCGGCGAATACCTAGCGCTTTTGCTCGAGCAGCAGCACCCTGTCTCCTCCTACTTCTACACAGCTCTGATGCCTGATGGAAGTCTGGCAAGGGTAGCATCTGAATCAGAATTGCGCTGGTGGCGCGTGATCGATTTACATGCCCCCGATCAGTGCTGGTATGCTCTCGGACTCCCTTTTGCCTTCCTTGTTCTGCTCTACCAAGCAACTGATCAGATGCGTTATCGCAGTGCCGCCGAGGCGTACTGTGCCCTGCTTGAGCGGTGCGTCAACCCATGGGAGGGCCCTTCCAGCGGCAAGGCAGCATGGGGATGTGCGATGTTGTACCATATCACTGGTGAGACGCGCTACCGCGCGATCGCCTTAAAGGTGGCGCGTTACATCGCTGATCATCAGGAGACAGATGGACATTGGGTTATGGCAAAGATGAAAGGAACGTCGGGCCAGGCTGCCGCTGCACTAGACAATGCCGACTTTGACGTGACCGCTGAGTATACTTTGTGGCTTGGGCTGATTGCCACTCACGTCTTGGCGCGCGATGCGGTATAAGACGAACTTTTAGCGAGTGTGCGCGTGACGCGTTGGGTAAAATAACGCGACGGGACATCTTTTCCCCATGAATCTGGATCGACGGCTGTTGCGTGAAACGCGCAATGCCTTCCCCTTCCTGCTAACGGTGGCGCTGTGCAGCTGGTTGGCGGGTGTGCTATTGGTAGGGCAGGCATTCGCACTCAGTCAGGTAGTCGCGCGAGTGTTCCTAATGGGGGATACGTTGCGCGATGTCTTGGGCTGGCTGCTTGGATTTATTGCGTGTGCACTGGGGCGTAGCGCATTGGTATGGGGTGGGCAGGTAGCAGCCCAGCATCTGGCTGGCATTGTGAAACGCGATCTGCGTACCCGGTTCATAGAACGGCTGTTTGCACTGGGGCCGGTCTACGTTCAGGGAGAGCGCACTGGTGAGCTGGTCACCACTGCATTAGAGGGTATTGAGGCGCTTGACGCTTATTTTGGTCAGTACTTGCCCCAGTTGCTCAGCGCAGCGTTGGTGCCACTCACCTTTCTGTTACTGGTCACCCCGCTTGATCCCATCTCTGGAGTGATCATGGCGGTTACCGCGCCACTTATTCCCTTCTTTATGATGCTTATTGGCAGCCAGGCGGAGCAGCTCACTCGACGACAGTGGCGTGTGCTCAGTCGTATGGGAGCGCACTTCTTGGATGTGTTGCAAGGGCTGACCACGCTCAAGGTGTTGGGGCGCAGTGCTGAGCAGACAGAGATCATCGCACGCATCAGCGAGGACTATCGTCAGCGTACTATGGCTGTCTTACGCGTCACCTTTCTATCGGCCTTGATGTTGGAGATGCTTTCTACCCTTAGCGTAGCAATCGTAGCGGTAGAAGTGGGGCTGCGTCTGCTATACGGCAGCCTGAGCTTCCAGCAGGCTTTCTTCGTGCTTCTTCTGGCGCCTGAGTTCTATATGCCGCTGCGCGCTCTGGGAGCACGCTTCCACGCTGGTGTTGCTGGCGCCACGGCAGCACAACGCATCTATCAAGTGTTGGAAACACCCCTAGCCAAGTCGACTGCTCAGCTGCTCGTCTCCGAGCGCGAGACAGAGGTGGAACACACGTCTGCCGCTCCAGATGAGAAGATGCCCATCAGGGTTCAGCCTTTTTCGGGGACAGCTGTATTTGATTCAGTTGAGGCAGTGCATCTTTCTGCCCTTGTGAAGTGCAGTCCTATCCACTTTGTGGATGTCCACTTTGCCTATCAAGACGGTACGCGGCCTGCATTGCGGGGGGTTTCTTTTACTTTGCCGCCCGAGCGGAAGATAGCATTGGTTGGACCTAGCGGTAGCGGCAAAAGCACTGTCGTGCAGCTGTTGTTGCGCTTCATTGAGCCCCAACAGGGCACCATCCGAGTGGGCGAGATACCACTTGGGTTGGTCGATCCGTCAGTGTGGCGTACTCAAGTGGCGTGGGTAGCTCAGCAGCCCTACCTCCTGAACGCTTCAGTTGCAGACAATATTCAACTGGGGCAACCACATGCGACTATGGAACAAGTCATTGCTGCAGCACACTTGGCCCACGCCGACATCTTTATTCGAGAACTGCCCAATGGGTACGATACATTGATTGGCGAACGGGGGACACGGTTGAGCGGCGGTCAGGCGCAACGCATCGCCATCGCGCGTGCTTTCCTCAAGGATGCGCCGCTTCTCATTTTGGATGAGGCAACTTCTAGCTTGGACGTGCAGCATGAGGAACTCTTGCAGGCGAGCATAACCCAGCTAATGCGCGGGCGCACCGTGTTGGTAATTGCACACCGTCTGACCACAACGCAGGATGCCGATCAGATCCTGGTGCTGTCAGGAGGGCACATTGTCGAGTGTGGTCGTCACTCCGAGCTGCTGGCGCGCGGGCAGCTATACTACCAGCTAGTGACTGCTTATGGCGCGAGGAAGGTGGCGTCGCCAGATACTTAACTGTTTGCCGAGAAACAAGGATGCGAATGTCGCCCGAGCGTAATAGTGGAAGAGAGGTTTCTACGGGGGCACTGATAATAATCTGGCATCTGGTGCGGCTCGTCTCTCCCTACACTCTCCGCATGGGACTGGCACTCTTGGTCGGTTTCGCCACCATTGCCAGCAGTGTCGGTTTGATGGCCACTGCGGCACACATTATTGCCAGTGCGGCTTATCATCCACCGCTGGCTGCGCTGCAGGTGGCGATTGTAGGGGTGCGCTTTTTTGGCACCGCACGCGGTGCACTGCGCTATCTGGAACGTTACCTGTCGCATAGCGTAACCTTGCGATTGCTGACTCATTTGCGCGTCTGGTTCTATCGCGCGATCGAGCCGCTGGCACCGGCGCGGCTGCTACAGTATCGTAGTGGGGATCTGCTCAGCCGCATTGTCTCTGACATCGAAACACTGGAGCATTTTTATCTGCGCGTTCTGACACCACTCGGTGTTGTTCTGCTGTGCACTGCACTGATCGGGTGGTTTGTCGCCCGCTATGATGTACAAGCGGCTGCCGTGGTGCTCTTTTTTGTGCTGGTGGCTGGTGTAGTGTTGCCTGTCGCCACACGTCTGCTTAGCCGTTCTCCCGAGCGTCGATTATCGGAGATTCGTGCGACACTCGCTGCTGCGCTGGTAGACGCTATCCAGGGCATGGCGGACCTGTTGGGCTTCAACCAGGCGTCCACGCAGCAGACACGTTTGGCAATGATGAATGCCCAGCTTGTTCGAGTACAGGCGCGTGTTGTGCAGCTCGCTGCGCTGAATGATGCTTTAGGGGGGTTGCTCGCTAACTTGGCGGCAGCTGCATTGCTCGTTGTCCTTGTTCCGTTGGTGCGTAATGGACAACTGGACGGGGTGAGCCTTGCCGTGTTGCTCTTGGCTACATTAGCAAGCTTCGAAGCGGTCGCGCCTTTGCCCGCTGCATTCCAGCAGCTCGAGAATAATGTGGCCGCCGCACGTCGTCTGTTTGAGATAATTGACGCCGCGCCAGCGGTGCAAGATCCTGTCACCGCCTCACCTCGGCCTCGTGATCACAGCCTGGAGATGGAAGCCGTGCGCTTCTGGTATGTACCGGGTGCGCCACCTGCATTGGATGGTATTACATTTAGCATACCCTCTGGTAGATGTATTGCTGTCGTCGGCCCCAGTGGAAGTGGCAAGACCACACTGGTCAACCTGTTGCTGCGCTTTTGGGAGTATCCGGAAGGGCACATCCGCCTCGGAGGGCATGAGTTACGTGCCTATCGTGCGGAGGACGTACGCCGTCTCATCGGTGTCGTGGCGCAGTCCACGCACCTTTTTAACGGCACGCTGCGTGAGAACCTCCTGCTGGCACATCCTGAGGCACGCGAAGCAGATTTGTGGCAAGTCCTGGAGATAGCCCAACTAGCTGAGTTTGTGCGCAATCTACCGGACGGATTGGAGACGTGGATTGGTGAGCAGGGAGTGCGCTTGAGCGGGGGAGAACGTCAGCGTCTGGCTATTGCGCGGGTGTTGCTGCGTAATACACCTATCCTCATTCTGGATGAACCGACTGCCAATCTGGATGCACTCACCGAACGTGCATTGTGGCAGACTCTCGAGACATTGATGCGCGGACGCACTAGCATGATCATCACTCATCGTCTGGTAGCCCTAGATCAGGTGGATGAAGTGATCGTGCTACAATCCGGGCGTATAGTGGAGCGTGGCCGTCACAGCGAGTTGCTGGAACACGACACCCTCTATCGTCGCATGTACCGTTTACAGACTGCCGTGCTGCTGTAGCAAGTGCCCCTTTATTGCCTTGTGGGTCAGGCTGATCCGTACAATTCACGAGAATTTTGTACCGTAAGTTTTCAAGATGAACAACCCTTCAGCATCCTCTCCTTCCACACTTTTGACAGTGGCATCATCTTGTTGTAGACTGGCGCAATCGTGTACCCGAGTGATGGCTGTCTACAAAGCATCTACACTCCACCGGAGGTATTGCCTTGAGCGTCGACTTGCGCACGTATGTATTCCTCGACAGTCTACAACCCCAACATGCTGCCTTCTTAGGTACAGTGGCGCGAGGTTTTCTCCCTCTACCTGGCGATGCATCCCTGTGGGTCGAAATATCCCCAGGAATCGAAATCAACCGTATCACGGACATAGCCTTGAAAGCAACCAAAGTGCGGCCAGGTCTGCAAATTGTAGAACGCCTGTATGGTCTGCTGGAGGTGCACTCTGAGAGTCAGGCGGAAGTGCGCGCAGCAGGAGCAGCCATTTTGGAGGCGTTGGGTGTACGTGAGGAAGATCGTCAAAAGCCTCAGATCGTTTCGAGTCAGATCATTCGGCACGTGGATGCACATCAAGTGCAGCTAATCAACCGCATGCGGCACGGCCATATGTTGTTAGCCGGGCAAACATTATATGTGCTGGAGGTCACGCCGGCAGGTTATGCAGCTCTGGCGGCAAACGAAGCGGAGAAGGCAGCTGAGCTGAACATATTGGAAGTGATTGCTTTTGGTTCGTTTGGCCGTGTCTATTTGGGTGGCGAGGAACGTGATATTATGGCCGGTTACGGTGCAGCCCTAGCTGCTATTGAAAGTGTCTCAGGCAGGGTTGTGGAGAGTGGTAGGAAGGAATAAGATCAAGCCGACCACTTATTATGCCCCGGTTCTCATCACTTGTGATCATAACATAACTCGATTATCCTGTAATAACACACTACACTTCGAGCAGGAGGTTTCTGAATGGCTGAAGCGCTTGGCATGATCGAGACAAAAGGGTTTGCGGCGATGGTAGAAGCTTCCGATGCAATGGTCAAAGCAGCCAAGGTGGAGCTGGTTGGCTATGAGAAAATCGGCGGTGGATATGTGACTGCCATTGTGCGTGGCGATGTCGCGGCGGTCAAAGCTGCAGTGGAAGCTGGCGTGCGCGGCGCAGAGAAAGTGGGTGAGGTCGTTTCGGTGCACGTCATCCCGCGTCCGCATACCAACATCGATCTGGTGCTCCCCTTGGGTCGCGCGGAGCAGGTGCGCAAAGAGCTGGGATTGGGTGGCGTCCAGGAGTAGTCTTCTCCCGCAGCAGGTGTCGTCCATGCCGCCGCCAGGAGGGGATCTATGCTGCTTGGCAAGGTAGTGGGAACGCTCGTTTCCACGCGTAAAGACCCTAAGCTGGAGGGTCTGAAATTTCTGGTGCTACAACGCCTCAACATCGAAGGTAAGCCAATCGAGGGGTACGTTGTAGCTGTGGACGCGGTAGGAGCGGGTGTCGAAGAAGTGGTTATGTACGCAACAGGTAGCTCGGCCCGCCAAACGATCCTGACCGATCAGCGTCCCTGTGATGCAGTTATCATGGGGATCGTGGATACATGGGAGGTTAACGGGCGGGTCGTGTATCAGAAGGGATGAGCTAAGAGTTTATCATGCCCTTGACCCTTGAGTCGGAACAAATTCAAAAGATTGTCGCGCAAGTTGTCGCGCAGGTGCGCGAAAAGCGAGGACTTGCGCCGACACCACCCGACGCTCAGCAAGGGCTGGGCCTTTACGCGACGGTGGACGAGGCGGTATGCGCAGCACGGAGAGCGTTCCGACAGCTAGACATGCTGCCCCTTGCGCGCCGTGATGAGATTGTACGTCATATGCGCCAGGCTGCTCGAGAGGCTGCTCAGGTGCTGGCCTATGAAGCTTGGTCTGAGACAGGAATGGGCCGCTACGAGGACAAGATACAAAAGAACTTGCTCGTAGCTGATAAGACCCCAGGCACCGAAATCATCCGCCCACAGGTTTTCACTGGGGATAATGGCCTGACTCTTATCGAGTATGCGCCCTATGGTGTGATCGGCTCTATCACCCCAAGCACGAATCCGACCAGCACCATCATCAACAATGCGATAGGCATGGTAGCGGCAGGGAATGCTGTGGTGTTCAACGTTCACCCGATGGCCAAGAGGGTGAGCGCGCACACGGTCGCTCTCTTGAACGAGGCGATTGTGCGGGCAGGAGGGCCGGGTGACTTGTTGACATGTGTGGTCGAGCCAACCATTGAGAGTGCCAAGGAGCTGATGCGTCATCCCAGCGTTGACCTCTTGGTGGTCACGGGTGGCGAAGCTGTGGTGCACGAGGCGATGCACAGCGGTAAGAAGGCAATCTGCGCTGGGCCAGGCAACCCTCCTGTGGTCGTGGATGAGACGGCGGACATTGCTCAAGCAGCGCGCGATATCATCCGTGGAGCTTCTTTCGACAACAACATTATTTGTGTGGACGAAAAGGAGGTTTTTGTTGTTGCCAGTGTGGCCGACCAACTCAAGGCGGAGATGAAGGCGCTTGGAGCAGTAGAGATTAACTCGTGGCAGCTCAATCGACTGCTCAAGGCCATCTTCTTGGAAAATCGTGGATCCGGTGACCAGAGCGTCTTCAACAAACGCTTCGTTGGCCAGAACGCTGGCACGTTGCTTAAGGAGATTGGCATCAATGCCGGCGATGAGGTGCGCATCATCATTACTGAGGTGGACGATCCGCGCCATCCGCTGGTTTGGACGGAACAACTGATGCCCATCCTGCCCATCGTGCGGGTCAGGAATGCTCAGCAGGGGATCGACCTAGCTATTGAATCTGAACATGGCTTCCGGCATACGGCAAGCATGTTCAGCCGCAACATCGACAATCTGAGCAAGATGGCGCGTGCTTTCCAGGGTAGTCTCTTCATCAAGAACGGGCCGAATATTGCCGGTTTGGGAGCGGAAGGTGAGGGTTTCACGAGCTTCACCATTGCTAGCCCGACAGGGGAGGGGCTCACGACGGCTCTCACTTTTACGCGCGTCCGACGCTGTGTCCTGAAAGATAGCTTTCGTATCGTCTGAATATGCCCGAAAATGAGCCGGCTCTAGCTCTCATTGAGTTTAACAGTATTGCGGTTGGCATACTGGCAGCGGATGCTATGGTGAAGAAGGCACCCATTGCGCGTATCACCGCTGGCACCACCCAACCAGGCAAATATTTGGTGCTGATTACCGGCGAGGTTGCCGACGTGCAAGAGAGTTTGGCTGCAGGACGAGAGGTCGGTAAGGGTTGGGTGTTGGATTTCGTTTTTTTGCCGCATGTGCACCCGGCGGTGGTCGCTGCCATTGCCGGGGTGCGAGAATCGGGCGAAGGGGAAGCGTTGGGTGTCATTGAGACACATCAGGTGGCCTCGACTATCCAGGCAGCGGATGCTGGGGTCAAGGGTGCCCAGGTCACTCTACGCGAGATACGCCTAGCTGATGGGTTGTGTGGCAAGGCGTTTTGCCTGTTCCAAGGCACAGTGTCTGACGTTGAAGCAGCTGTGGAGATCGGGGTAAGTGCCTTGAGCGATCCATCTCAGCTGGTGCGGCAGGTGGTGATTCCCCAGCTGCACGAGGAGATGATGCGAAATCTGCAGCAGACTACATATTTCGGTCGCTTGGCAGGTCGTGAAAGGGGCGAAGCGTGAAATTTGGGCGAGTGATCGGCACCCTGGTCGCGACGCAGAAGTGCCAAGGGTTGGAGGGTATCAAGTTCTTAGTGGTACAGCTGCTGGATCGCAACTTGCGTCCGCAGGGTGATCCGGTCATTGCGGCAGATGGCACAGCGCAGGCGGGGCCGGGTGAGCTAGTGTGCGTGCTTGGCGGCCGTGAGGCGGCACTCGCTCTACCTAAAAAGTTTGTGCCAGTGGACCATACGGTGGCAGCTATCATTGACATTGTGGATTTGCTCGACGAAAAAACGCTTCCGCCCGCAAATGTGTACTGGAGGCGGAATACTTCTTAAGGCATGGGGTTGGGGTTGACGCGCATTTTCTTCGCGACAGACATCCACGGCTCAGAGGTTTGTTGGAAAAAGTTCATCGGTGCTGGCAAGTTTTACCGGGTGGATGTGCTGGTGCTAGGCGGCGATATGACTGGAAAAGCCATCGTTCCCATCGTTCACCAAGGGGGTGATCGTTATCGGGTTGTCTTGCTGGAGCAAGAGACGGAATTGCGGGGTAACAAAGAAGTCGAGGAGATGGTGCAGCGAATCCGCAGCCGTGGGTACTACCCCTATGTAACAACACCGGACGAAATTGCCGAGTTGAACGGAAACCCACGGCGTATCGAGCAGCTGTTTATCTCTCAAGTGTTGCAAACAATGGAACGGTGGCTTGACTATGCAGACACCAAGCTGGATGGGACTGCTTTGCGCTGTTATGTTGCGCCAGGCAATGATGATATGTTCCAGCTGGACGACTTGATCCGCTCCTCCCGACATGTTGTGCTGGCGGAGGGACAGGTGGTGCCAATCGATGATTACCACGAGATGATCAGCTCCGGGTGGACGAACGTCACCCCATGGCACACCTTTCGCGAGGAATCGGAGGAGGCGCTGCACACCCGCTTGAGCAGTATGGTGGCTCAGCTGCGTGATCCTCGCAACGCTATCTTCAACTTCCATGCGCCTCCCTACGGCAGCACCCTCGATGACGCGCCAGAGCTCACCAAAGACCTGAAGCCGAAACGCGCCGGAAACGCTGTGGTGCCTGTTGGCAGTCGCGCGGTGCGTGATCTTATCGAGAAACACCAGCCTTTACTTGACTTGTGTGGTCACATTCATGAAGCTAGAGGGAGTGTGCGCCTGGGGCGCACGTTATGTATTAATCCCGGGAGCGCTTATGAGCAAGGCAGGTTACTGGGCGCAGTCATCCAGCTAGGACGCGACAAAGTGGAGAACTATGTCCTGACCACCGGTTGATAATGCACATCAAGAGGAGGCGATCAATGGTTCGTGTCAAGGAAAGAGCTGAAACAACATTGTTTCTCAGGAAGGCAACTGGCTTGGTGCGTTCTTGGTCCGTCTTCGATGCCTTCATTTATGCTACCTTCTCGATCAACCTCATTACATTGGGCCTTTATAGCTTCAGCCAGATGTACTACTTTGAGGGTGGATTGCTGCCCACACTCCTTGTCAGTGGTTTCTTCATCTTATTTGAGATTGTGGTATACGCTGGCCTGATTGCGGTGATGCCGCGTGCGGGAGGCGATTATGTGTGGCAGAGCCGTATTCTTGGAAGTGCTATCGGTTTCGTGCTGGCGGTGACAGGGTGGTGGTTCATACTTTGGCTGTGGGTGCCCCTGTATGGTGACATGCTCCGCCAAGTAGTGCTTACCCCGCTCTTAGGTATCCTCGGCGCGACTGACGCTGCACTGTGGTTCAGCCAGACCTCGGAAGGGTTGTTTATTGCCTCGGTGGCTACGTGCCTGTTTGTCAGCTTTTATATTGCCCTTGGCATGAAGATATACTCTAAGATCCAAAAAGTTTGTTTCTTTATCGCCATTTTGGGTCTGCTGGTGGTGTTTGGGTTTATGCTCCTGGGCAGCCCAGAGGCTTTCATAGCCGGCTTGGAACGGCAAGCTTCCCTGTTTGGCGCTGATCCTGCAAATTTGTACCAGCGAGTGATAGCAGCGGGCGAGGAAGCCGGCGCAGTGGTGCCACTGATGGGCGGCGGCATCGCAGCAATCTTCCTGGCGATCCCATACATCGTCTTCTTCAACCTGTGGCCCAACTGGGGGGCGACTCTGTACGGTGAAGTGCGTGGTGCAACTGATTTCAGACGCAATTTCTGGGGCATGGCCTGGGCGCTCATCATCACCACAGCATTGGGTGTTGTGTTCTTCTTGTTGATTTCAAAGACCTTTACTTGGGACTTCTATACAAAGGCGAACGCGGCGTGGTGGAACTATCGTTGGGGTTACACTGATCAGACTCCGCCGCTACCCATCTGGCCTTATCCGGCTCTCCTGGCAGTCTTTATGACTGACAGCCGTTTGGTGCAATTCCTTGTTGTCCTAGCGATGGGTATGTGGTGGTTCGGTTGGTCAGGAACCGTGTTTCTCAGCTCCACGCGAGTCATTTTCGCCGCAGCTTTTGACCGTCTGCTGCCGGAGAAGGTGGCCGAGGTAGATCAACGTACCCGCACACCTTTCTACGCCTTGTTGTTGATGGTGATCCCTTCATTAATCGTTTCGGCGCTGTTCGCATGGAACGTGTTCAACTTCCAGTCCTTGACCTTATGTTCAACCTTGGTCATCGCAGTGACCTATTTGGGTTCCACTATTGCGGCCATTTTGCTGCCCTATGTGAAGCCAGATCTCTATAATGCTTCTCCGATCGCTCGATATAAAGTGGCGGGCATCCCGCTCATTACTGTCGCCGGCGTCATATTCGGAGGCTTTGAGGTCTTCCTGCTCTATGAATGGCTGGTGGATCCGAACAATCTATATGGCATCGGGTGGAAAAACACGAGCTCGCTGATCTTTATGGCTGTGTTATATTTGCTGGCGTTGGGGATCTATGTTGGCTTTCGTGTGTATCGTACTCGCCAGGGCATTGATGTCTCGAAGATTTATGCAGAGATCCCCGTCGAATAGACGAGGTGATTAGAGGAGAAGTGGATTCGCCGGAACGCATTGAGGATGAGCTACAGCGCATCATTGCCGAGGGGCAGCGGCACGATGTCCTTTTGCGTGCCATCGGCGGTGTGGCGATCCGGATACATTGTCCCAGTGCGAACCACACGACGTTGGAACGTTATTGCCCAGATATTGATCTGGTTGCGCTCCGGGAGCATACCCCTCGCTTGGAGAGATTGATGACGTCGCTGGGCTATGTGCCTAACAAAGTGTTTAACACACTTAATGGCGACCGGCGCCAGATGTTCTTTGATGATAAGCAGGCGCGTCAGGTGGATGTCTTCATTGGCGATTTTGAGATGGCGCATCACATTCCCTTGGCGCGGCGACTCCACATCGAGGCATTGACCGTCCCTTTAGCCGAGTTGTTCTTGACTAAAGCGCAGATCATCGAACTCAATCCGAAGGACGTGCTCGACGTGTTGGCCCTGTTGCTTGACCACGAGCTGGGCGATCATGATCGGGAGACCATCAACCTGAAAGTAATTACAGATCTGTGTGCCAGAGATTGGGGACTGTGTACCACTGTCCTCATGAATCTGGAGCGGCTGCAACGCGCTACGATGCACGATGAGCTCGCATTAAGTGTGCAGCAAGTCGCTGTGATTGAGAATCGTATCCGAACACTGCAGCAGGCAATCCATGCTGCTCCCAAGACGCTTGCCTGGAAAATGCGTGCCCGGTTGGGAAAGCGGGTGCGCTGGTATCAAGAAGTCGAAGAGGTGCAACGCTGATGTGCTGGCATATCAGAGTTTGCTCTCGCACTTTTTGTTGCTGCTGACATCTCAGATAACACTCGCTGGAAAGGTGGAACTTAATCATGGCTCCCAACTTGAAAACTGTTGTTTCGTCCGCTACGCGTACGGTGGAGATCAGCCGTGACGGTCCTACCGTCATCATTGGTGAGCGCATCAACCCCACTGGTCGCAAAGTGGTGCTACAAGCTCTGAAAGAGGGCAATTTTGATATTGTGCGCAAGGACGCCATTGATCAGGTGGCGGCAGGTGCTGCTATTCTGGACGTCAATGCAGGGGTGCCGGGCGCCGATGAGCCTGCTTTGCTGCAGCAAGTCATGCGCACCGTGATGGAGGTGACCGATGTACCACTCTGCATTGACACAGCGAACCCGGCCGCGTTGGAAGCCGCTTTGAAGTCTTACAACGGCAAAGCCCTGATAAACTCGGTTAACGGGGAGGAACGCTCGCTCAATGCTGTACTGCCTCTGGTCAAAGAATATAACGCGGCAGTGATCGGTCTCTGCATGGATGACAATGGTATACCGGAGACGCCAGAGAAAAGGTTGGCTGTAGCAGCGAAGATCATCGAGCGAGCAACCAAGTTGGGGATTGATGTGGCTGATGTCATTATCGATCCCTTGGCACTGACCATGGGCGCAGATAGCAAGGCGGGCTGGATCGCGTTGCAGACTACCGAGCTGGTGGTTCAAGAGTTTGGCATCAACATTAGCATGGGTGCCAGCAACATTTCTTTTGGGATGCCTGATCGACGTTACATCAATTCTACATTCATTGCTATGGCGATCCATGCAGGCCTGACATGCCCAATCACAAATCCTCTGGTACCAGAGGTTGCTATTGCTATTCTAGCCGCAGATCTCTGCATGGGGCGTGATGACTACGGAATGCGCTGGATTCAGGCATATCGTAAGCGCTCTAAGGAGGCAGCTGCCGCACAGCAGCAGTGAGGTAGGCATCTCCCTGTTCGATTGTTCACTTTACAGTTAGGGCTTGGAGCCGTGCAGCCGGGGCACAGGCGGCGCAGAGCCTCGAGGGGAAATGGGTCCTTGCGTTGGGCTCTGTCTCTCTCAGACTGGATCCGATGTTCTTGGGGAGCTCGACACCGCATTGTGCCCGGCTGATTTGATTGGGGTGACCAAGATCTTGTCCACGCGCCTTCCGTCCATATCCATTACTTCGAAGCGCAACCCGCCCCAAGAGAACTGGTCCGTTGGCGCGGGTATACGCCCCAAGTAGCTCATGACTAATCCACCCACTGTCTGGTATGTATGCCGTTCTTCGCCGGGCAGTCGCTTGAGATTGAAAATCTCCTTAAAGTCCTGGATAGGTAGCATACCATCTACCAGCCATGAACCATCCTTGCGTCGCACTGCCTGAGGGCGCGTCATAACGATGTCGCCGACGATCTCTTCTACCACGTTGTGAATCGTAACCAATCCTTGCAGGCCACCATACTCGTCCATCACGAAGGCCATATGGACTGGTGATTTACGCAGCAGCTCCAATGCCTTTGAAGCGAGCATCGTCTCCGGAATGAAGAGCGGTGGGTGTGCCAGAGCACGTAGATCAAGAGATTCGCCCGCCAAACAGCGTGACAAGAGGTCACGTGATCGTACGACTCCGATGACATTGTCGAGGGAGCCCTCGCATACTGGATAGTGGTCGTAAGGAGAGGCTGCAATGTGTGCCCGAATCTCCTCAGCGGTGGCGTCGTGGGCAAGCCACATGATTTCAGTGCGCGGTATGGCTAACACACTGACACGGCGATTGTTAAGGCGCAACACCCCTTCTACCATATCTTGTTCGACTTCCTCGAAAACCCCTGCCTGAGTTGCCTGTTCTAATAACAGGCCAATTTCTTCTGGGGTAATAGGGGCTTCCATAAGACTGCGTGCCCCAAACAACCGCAAGACAGCGTCGGTTGAGATGCTCAGCAGGTGCACTATTGGCGAGGTGGCGACCGAGAGGCTGTGCATAAGAGCAGCGATGGCACACGCAATACGTTCTGGCGCGTGCAGCGCCAGACGTTTGGGTACCAATTCTCCCAGTACCAAGGTTAGATAAGTGATGCACACCACGGTGATCCCTACGCTCAGTGCACGGCTGTAGGACGCGAGCCAGGGAATATGCTCCAGCTGCAGTGCAATACGCTCGGCAATTGTGGCACCACCGAAGGCACCTGCAAGCACACCTACCAGAGTGATACCAATCTGCACAGTTGAGAGGAAACGGTTTGGTGTGCGTGCCAGTTCCAAGGCCTGTTGTGCTCTGGCGTCTCCCTCATTGACCCATTGTTGCAAGCGCGATTTGCGTGCTGAGACCAGCGCCATTTCTGACATGGCAAAGAAGGCATTTGCCATTAGTAACAACAAAATGATTAGGATCTCTAAGCTTAGCGAGGTCATCACACAGACCTCCGAAGTCTTACTATGTTCTCAACCCCGCATTGGATCGCTTTCTCTCCTCAACCCGTCGGCGCAGCCACTTCTCGCATTCGACGATACCATAGACCATCAGGCTGAAGCCCAGAACAAGTGCCCAGGCTGTCCCGTCGATAGGAGCGCTCCGAAGTGCCACGTTCATAAACGGTGCATAGGTGAACAGCAGTTGCAGCAGGACCATAATAATCACACCGAGGATCACCCAGCGATTGGAGGACACCCCAATCTGAAACATTGTTTCGCGGAACGAGCGACAAGCGAGCAAATAGAACGTTTCTACGAATACCACGACATTCACGGCCACCGTGCGAGCTTGTTCTACTGAGGCACCCAACTGTAGTTTCATCTCATAGAGTACGAAGCTACCCACGAGAATCAGCACACCTACCAAAATCACGCGCCATATTATCTCTGGTGTGAGGATGGGAGCTTGCGGGTCACGTGGCGGACGCTTCATGATGCCTCTCTCTTTCACTTCTACGGCCAAGACAGAGCCCAACACAACGCTGGTGGTCATGTTGATCCAAAGAATTTGAACGGGTAATATAGGCAATGCGATGCCAATAAGGATGGCCACTATGATGATTAACCCCTCACCCAAGTTCGTCGGTAGAAGCCAGCCGATAATCTTGGTCAAGTTGTCATAAACGCCACGACCTTCCTCGACCGCGGCCTCTATCGTGGCGAAGTTGTCATCCGTGATAATCATGTCGGAAGCTTCTTTTGCCACGTCTGTGCCGCTCATCCCCATTGCGATGCCAATGTCTGCCTGTTTGAGGGCAGGACCGTCGTTGACTCCATCGCCTGTCATAGCTACGATTTCGCCACGCGCTTGGAGTGCCTCGACTAACCGCAACTTCTGTTCGGGCGAAACCCGGGCAAACACTGCCGCGTCGTGGGCCACTTCGATCAGATCCTCGTCGCTGTACTCGGCCAGCATCTTTCCCGAAACCACACCGGGGATACCTGGGTGTAACTCTTGGGGGTCGAGTAGTCCGATCTGTTGCGCTATTGCTGCGGCGGTGATGCTGTGATCCCCTGTGATCATCTTGACCCGAATCCCAGCTTCCTGGCATGACTTCACTGCCTCAATCGCTTCCTGCCGCGGGGGATCAATCATGCCTTGGAGTCCGAGAAATATCAGATTGCCAGACACATCAGCGTGATCAATTCTGGAAGTGCCGGGTGGCAGTTCTGCCTTGGCGAAAGCAAGCACACGCAGGCCGGTGGCGGCTAGCTGAGCGACCTGTGTATAGATGTCGTCAACATTCAGCTCAATCTTTCTCCCTATGGCATCTTGGGCCGCGACGCACCGTTCCAGCAACACTTCCGCAGCACCCTTCAAGTACACGATACGCGGTCGCTCTGCCCCTGCATCGTGCAAAGTGGCCATATATTGGTGTTGCGAATCGAACGGGATCGTGTCTACGCGTGGCAGCTTGCGCTCCGCATCCTCGCGCCGCACTCCTGCTTTGAGCGCCGAGACAATGAGCGCCACTTCAGTGGGATCCCCCTGAGCTTGGTAACGATTCTCATGTTCGACGAGAGCGCTATCGTTGCATAGGACGCCAGCAGTAAGAACCTCCAAAATGCCTGGCAGAGCGCTCACATCGATTGCCTGTCCATCCTGCACGAACTGACCGGTAGGAACATAACCCCCTCCGGTCACCTGGATGATCGTTCCATTCGCCGAGACAGTCTGGACTGTCATCTGGTTCTGGGTCAGGGTACCAGTCTTGTCGGAACAGATCACGGTGACACTGCCCAGAGTCTCGACCGCAGGGAGATTGCGCAAGATGGCCTTGCGTCGTGCCATACGAGATACACCTACTGCCAGGGTGACGGTCACAGCCACCGGCAGTCCCTCTGGAATCATTGCTACGGCCAGAGCAACGCCAGCAATGAAGACATCCACAAATGGCTGACCACGCAAGATACCAATGAGTGATGTCACTGCTGCTAGCGCCAGGATGGCGTACAGCACTATTTTGCTAAAGCGGGCTAGTTTGCGTGTTAGAGGTGTTTCAATCTGCTGTGCTGATGCGATTAGCTCTGAGATGCGCCCTACCTCGGTGTTATCTCCAGTGGCAATGACGATTCCAGTGGCCTGCCCATAGGTCACAAGTGTGGAAGCATACGCCATATTGCGACGCTCGGCCAGCACTGTGTCGGGCGGAAGGAGTTCATCCGCCTTTTTCTGGACAGGTAGCGATTCGCCGGTCAACGCTGCCTCATCCACTTGCAAGTCTCGCGTTTGTATCAACCGCAGGTCAGCAGGTACCTTGTCACCTGCCTTGATCAGCACAATGTCACCTGGTACGACCTCGGCTGCCGGAATGCGTTGAGACTTCCCACCGCGCACCACAGTGGCTTCAGTGGTCATAGCCGTCGACAGTGCACGGATTGCTTGCTCCGCACGCGACTCTTGGATGAACCCCACAATCGCGTTCAAAAATACCACGCCAAAGATGACACTGGCGTCCAGTAAATCTTTGACCACGATGGTCACGGCACCAGAGATCAGTAGGACAATAATAAGGGGATTGTTAAACTGATCCAGAAAACGTTGTAGGGGGGTCTTACCGTGTCGGGTCGTCAGCACATTCGCCCCGAAACGCTTCAAGCGATGTTGGACCTCGAACATATCCAATCCGTTCTTCGGATCGGCCTCCAACAGCTCTACAACTTCTTCTATAGGGAGGTGATGCCAGTGTTTGCTTAGGATTGCTTCCATTGTGCGACGTACCTGTGACAAAAGACTATGTTAATCTGTGTGTTTATCGTATGTATGTAGAGATCGATTAGACGCAAAGGAAGACTGGTACGACTATGCCGTTCACAAGGTTGAGCGTCTCCTTGTGCCCACTGAGTGGAAAAGTGACTCAAGCAAGGATCAGAGAAAAGTGGCAATCTCATCCAACGTTTTACGCTTCAGCACGGGCACAGTAGTACCTTCGGCTGGATATCCGACCACTAGGAGTAATAGTGGTCGTTCGTTGACGGGGCGTCCTAGGATTTGATTGAGAAACCCCATTGGGCCTGGCGTGTGAGTCAGTGTGGCCAGCCCAGCGTGATGCAAAGCTGTAATAAGAATACCTGTTGCAATGGCGACGGACTCGAGCGCATAGTAGTATTTTACGATCTGACCATCTGGTCTCCGTTCGTAGCTTTTCACGAACACAGCGATTAGATAAGGTGCAACTTCCAGGAAGGGCTTGTGTTCATCTGTGCCGAGTGGCTCCAGAACCTCACGCCACTCCGGCGGCGCTCGTCGGCCATAAAATTCGCGCTCCGCTGCTTCTGCAGCTTCGCGAATGCGACGCTTAACTTCCGGGTCGGAGATAACCACAAAATGCCATGGCTGTAAGTTAGCACCACTAGGGGCTGTCCCGGCTGCGCGCAGGCAATCCTCAATAATTTCACGCGGAAAGCACCGATCGGAAAAGCTGCGCACACTGCGCCTCCGCCTCATTTCGGCGTAGAATGCAGCAGCACGCTGTCGCATTTCATCAGGAGGATACTCGATAAACTCATCGAGCGGTTTAAATGCAGTGACACTCACACCTGTTGCCCTTTCTGGCTACGCTGGTCCTCCATACCTTTATGGGCGCGCGCATGATCTAGCGACCGCCTGAGCAGGTGGTAGGCGCCAGCCAGTGCAGCGACGATGATAGCAATGCCGATCAGGGTCAAGCTGGGGAGCTCTTTGACGTCTAAGATGATCACCTTGCGCACGATGGCGATGATAGCTACCTCGAGCACCACCTCGGCATGGATTACGTGCTCCTCGAGATAGGCCTTGATAGTCTCTAGGAGCTCGATACCGATGATAATTAACAAGAAAAACCCGAATATTTCCAGTAGCTCGCTGACATCCAGCAAGATAATGGGTGGCGTGATGACATCCCTGATGATCAGCCATGCTAGATCGAGCGTAGACAGGATCAACACAATGGTCATCATCAAAATGATGGCAACTATGAGAACACGCTCGATCTTTCTCAGATACGAGAACATCGAATCGTTCCTTAGTGATTAATTACATACCCAATTCGGCGCGCGTTCGCACATAGCGCAGAATCTGCTCGCGCGAAAGCAATCCCAGTATTTCGTCGCCCACGGTGACAGGTATCTGATTCACTTGCGCGTCGTCCATCATTTTTAGTGCGGTGATCAGCTCCGTTTGTGGATCGACTCGAAGCAGACGATCAAAGGGGATCATTGCCTCCTCTGTCTTGACGGTATCCCACTTCTCACGCGGTACCTGAGTGAAATCACGCAGAGACAGCATACCAAGCAGTTTGCCATTGTCCGCCACAAAGAAACAGCGCTGGCCTGCGCCCAGCACGCGATCCTCTACCAGCTGTGCGATGGACATATTTGCCGGGACACGGATACACTCACGGCTCATGAGCTGCCCTACTTTGACGCCGCGCAGTGAATGCTGTAGGTTTGCCTGAGCGTAGCTGCTGGCAGCAGCATTTTGCAGGAACCAACCGATGAAGACCAACCAAATACCATTAAAGAAGCTGCCAGTGAGCACTACAAGTAGTCCTATGCCGATAAAACCAAACGCGATCAATTGACCGGCGAAGGAAGCGACCTGAGTACCACGATAGTAGCTCTTTGTCCAACTCCATACTGCAGCACGTAGCACCCGTCCCCCGTCTAAAGGAAACCCTGGGATCAGATTGAAGAAAGCAAGAATCAGGTTGATGCGCATCAACCAGAGGCTGGGAGCAGCTAAATACGTCAATGGGCGATCAAGCAGGTACAGAATTCCGAAAAGGATGGCCAGTGAGATGCTCGCGAGGGGCCCCGCGATAGCAATGCGGAATTCATCACGCGCTGACTTGGGCTCTTCCCCGATCTGGGCTACGCCGCCAAATATGAACAGTGATATCTCCCGTACCGGGATGCCGTGGCGCAGTGCTACAATGGAATGTGCCAGCTCGTGGACCACCACAGAAGCGAAAAAGAGAATGCTGGTAACAGAGCCCAGTAACCAATATGCTGGCACCGAGAGATCGGGATACTCGACAGGAAAGTAACCTGTCGCCAGTGACCATGTCACTAATACAAAGATAAGAAACCAACTCACATGCAGCCCGACAGGGATGCCCCAGATGCGTGCTATTCTAATATTAGCGGTCATATTGGCAGTCTCCCCTGTGAAAGAGTGTCCTCACCTTTACTATCGTATTCCAGGAAGGAGGGAGCCGAAGCGAATGGTTGTTCAGCTTCTCTCCATAACTGCGGTCGGTAGGTGTTCGGCTAGTCGAACTCACACAAAACCACTTTAAATAGTATAACATAGATTGAGGAGACGAGAAAGCGAAATTCGTGAGGATCTGCAATGGTCATTCACTTCCACACTAACTGCAGCCGGCTGCGTCGTATGCCGTCTAGAGAGGTGTATAGGATTGTCCTTCCGTCAACAACCAAGAGGTCGGCGTGGCCTAAACCGATGTTACCCGGCAATCCTTGCAGGATCGGATTACCGGGATATTTCTCCCATGGGCCATCGATGCGATTGGTTGCGCTGCGCGCGAGACCTAATCCAAACTGGGTGTCTCCTGGGTCACCTGGGCCTGGGCCGCGGATTCCTTCATAAAGCATGTAGTAACGATGGCCAACGCGTTGCACCTCCGCTGCACTAATGGTGCGAAAGTCGAAGAAGCGGTTTGCTTCTGCACCACGCGTAAGCAGGGGACCATACTCTGCAGCACCAGTGAACAGAGGGCTATAGAAGCAACGTCGCAGGCGCGACGCCGGCCCATCTGCGGCACCGTAGTAACAGCCCAGTCCACCTGGGTTCTGCCCCATAGCCACAAAGACGTACAACCAGCCGTTTTCCATATAGATACCAGGCGGTCCACCCAGCAGACAATCGTACTCATGTGCCACGAAGGGGTGTGTTCCGATACGTTCCGGCACGCTACAGCGGCGCAGAGTGTCCGGCCAGATACCCGAAAACGGTAGCTCTTCCGGTGGACCCCATGTCAATCCATCGCTTGAGCGTCGCAACATAACCCGTGCCCGATACTCATAGGCCATCATGAATAGATTGCCTTCGCGGGAGACACGAGGATATTGTTGCTGATCGATGTGGTCATGCCCTGAATCACAAGGGCATTTCTGGCAGTTGAGCAAACAAATTGGCGGCCGCTCATGCTCAAATGTGTAGCCGCCATCTGTGCTGCGGTAGATGACCACGCAGCCTGGAAATTCCACTGGGTTGCCACATCGGTCCAACGTGCCAGCAGAGCGATAGCTGGCGTGCAGATAGGACCAGAATTCACCGTTCGGCATCATAAGTGTGTCCGACTCGCCCATTGGCAACCCTGTATCCTCAACCTCCACGATGAACTCTGCTCGCCCGTCCCAGAAGTCTGCCAAGTTGGGATAAATCTCGCCTGTGTTGACACGTGTGAAGGTGGGTCGTGGTGTTGGTGATGGTGCTGGCGTCCATGTGGGTGGGTAACCTAACATTCCCGGGTCTGAGAGCGAGGGTGGAGGCGTGATGATGACATCCGGTGCGCTGTGATCTTGTGCTCGGAACGTTACAAAGACCCACACCAAGGCTCCCATACACATGAGCGCCAGTGCTATGCAGGCTGCAACGAGGATTACTTTCTCAGAACCTCCAGCAGAACTTGTCTTGCTCAATCCAGCTCACACTCCCCTTGTCGTTATTGCATGGCTGGTATCTTCCTAAGCGTCCTCTCGCAACCTGTTTCGGCGGATCAACCACGGCGTCGTTCAGCCGGCAGCTGAGCTACCAGCGGCAAACATAACAGGGGTGCCGCAACACTGCCAATATAGGCCGTGCGGAGGCCCACCAGATCGCCGGCCAATCCCATCGAGATGACTGCAAGTGACTCCATAGCAAAGCTCATCGCCATGAAGATGCCGTTTGCCAGCGCCTGATTGCTCGGGAAGTTTTCCTGTACGAGTGCGAGCAGCACTGGGAAGGTGCCCGACGAACTGAATCCCAGCAGTAGGAGGCATACCAGACGGGCAGCCTGCAGAGTGCTCAATAAGAAAACTGCCATAAGCACCGCCGTGAGAATAAGGGATATCCACAGCACGGTTCGCCTTCCCCAACGATCGCTCCAAAGGCCACTCAGCCATGCGCCAGCCATGCTGCCCAACTGAAGTATTGAGAGGGATGTCCCTGCAAACCACAAGTCTGTGCCCTCGCGGGTCAGGAATGTAGGCAGATAGGTCACGAGCGCTGCCATGATAAAAGCACGCAGAATAACGATGCCGAGAATCGGTCTCATTGTGGTACTCATACTGCGCAGTGCTTCGCGCCATGGTAGCGGGCCGATAGTATCCCGCCGTTGATCAGGCATATCGTGCAAACGAACGAACAACACCACTGACGCCATAACACCAACCAGCATAAGCCATGCAACGCCACCAAGACCAAGATACCTGATAGCCGTAACCACCGCAATAGGACCCACTGTATATCCCAGCTCTCCGCCTACACTCCAAAAGCCCATTCCACGTCCCAGTCGCCGTCCGGAAAGACGACCAGCTATTACTGGTGCCACGGCGTGTAAGCTGGCCGCGCTGAGACCTACGACGATCAACATCAACGCCATCACGGCATAGCTGGGTGCCAATCCCAGTAGACTCATGAACACGGCAGTAATGGCTGGTGCCATAATAACCAGATAGCGCAGACTGACTCGGTCGGCCAGATAACCGATAAGCGGTTGGAGCAGGGAGGGCCATTGAAGAAACAGGGTCAGTGTCCCTGCCTGAGCGGTGGGGATGGAAAGTTTGGCGATAAGGACAGGGATCAGTGCCGGAAGAAATGAGATATAGAGGTCATGAGCGGCATGGGCTGCTGCAATTGTGATCACCTGACCAGTTTGAGAAAAGGATTTTGTGGTGGGTGGACTATCTGTGGCCTCGGTGAGCACCGGTTGTCCTCTATGTGGGAGAAGAAGAATCTGCTGCTGAAGGGAGTAACATACTTAATTCTAGCACGCGTGGCATCCTTTGTCCAAGTGACACTCGGACAAGTTGCACTTTTGTAGGAGGCGCATAAAAATAATCTGCATTACGACCTTCGGTCGGGGCAATGTGACTGGCCCTGTAGGAGATTACATCGGGACAGTCATATGCCGATCAATGTGATCTATCCTTCATTGGGTATAGTGTTTCGGGTCAACAGAGTGCAAGCCTGACGCGATGACCATTGATGATCTCATTCAATCGCTGCTCAACGCAGCAGATGGTGTACTCATTGTAGATGGTGAACAACGCATCGTCCATTGGAATGCAGCTGCCCAGCAGTTATTGGGCTACTCGCGTGCCGAGGCAGTTGGCCGCAATTGTTGGGAGCTGCTAGAGTGTTGCGGCAGTGACAGTACCTTGGAGGCCGCTCGCAACCGTCGGGCAGTGGCTGCTGCATTAGCAGGCACACCAGTGAGCAGCTACGATACCTGTGTACGTACACAATGGGGCAAACCGCGTTGGATCAACCTCTCGCTGCTGACTTTGATGACCTCGCGAAATCCTGAGACATGGCTGGCTGCAGTTCTTTTTCGGGACGCTACCCAAAATAAGCGGAACGAGCAATTCGTCACTCGTGTGTTGGAAGCAGTGGAGCGGCTCCGCGAGAGGGATGCACTCGACTTGCCTCCGGTTATTTCCCGTGCCTCCCCTGGCAGCGGGTTAACACACCGGGAATACGAGATACTTGTATTGTTGGCGCGCGGGCAAAGCACTCGTGCGATTGCTACAACTTTGTCGCTCAGCCCTGCCACTGTGCGCAATCACATTCAGGGTATCCTCACGAAGTTCCACGTTCATAGCCGACTGGAAGCAGTTGCCTATGCGGCGGAACATGGCATCATAGGCAATATGTGAAATTTATCACTAATAGTGCAATAGCTCTGGTAATATGGTGCATTTGCATCTTCCCTCCTTATGGAACTTAGTGTATAGTAGTTTTTGTGTGCATCTCGACTTGTGCAAAACGCTCAAAACGCGCGAAGCGTGCAATTCATTCTTTGCGATTCTGTGATCTCCCCACTAAAATAAGAACGGAAGAACGACTCGTACGATGGGGACGAATTACGGCCGCGAGAGCAGGGTGACCGTTTGGTGCATGATGAAGGGATGGACCGGAGGTGGCTCGGATGCTTCTGAGGAACTTAGAAGAGAAGGGTGATCGTTTGCTCACTCGCTCGGAAGTGGCTGAGCTCTTTCGTGTGTCGCCCAGCACGGTGACGCGATGGGCCGAGGCAGGTTTGTTGCCTGTCGTGCGCACATTACGTGGGCATCGCCGCTATGAGGCCAAAGCTGTCCTGGAGCTGGCCAGACAATTGAGAATAAGGGGGATAAGAATGGAGACAGCAGTATTCGAGTTACCATTGATGTACGGAGATCACCACGTGTTGGAAGTGCGGCGCATTTTGGAAACAATTCCCGGCGTCGCAGACATCTATGCCAGCAGCGCTTTCCGCGTCGTTGAGGTGACCTATGACCCCGCAAAAGTGAGCAGGGAAGAGATTTACAAGCGGCTGGAGGAGGCTGGCTACACGGGGGACTTGCCGCTGCCAGTTGAGACTGGGATCGCGGTGACCGAGAACAGTAGCCAACAACCATATTTCCGACACACGGTGGCGTACGAACAATCCAAACGGGTAGTTAGCTTTGAACAGCGGGTCAGTTATAGCGGTCGGCCGCTATGGCCATGCCCAGGGTTTGGTGTGTTGCGTAGGCAGAATGGGGAGGAATAAAAATGGCTAAAGAACGTGATTTGAGCGAGCGAAGTGTTGATCCGGCGGCGCAGGAGATGTTGCAACGTGCCGAGGAGCTGGGTGTCAGCACTGCTTTCAGCCGCGCTGAAGCGATGGCGCCTTGCAATATCGGCGGCGCCGGCATGTGTTGCAAGATGTGCGGCATGGGACCCTGTCGTCTTACCAAGGACGGTGCGACAGGTGTTTGTGGTGCTACAATCGATGTGATTCAGGCGCGCAATTTGGTGCGTATGATCGCCGCTGGTGCGGCGGCCCACTCGGATCACGGCCGTGGTATGGCGATGACGCTCAAGGCGACCGCCAATGGCCATGCAGAGGGATATGTTATCCGAGACGTGGCCAAGCTGCGCACACTGGCTGCGCACTACGGTATACCCATTGAGGGACGTTCGCCGAGCGAGATCGCTAACGATCTGGCAGACCTCTACTTGGCTCAGTTCGGCCAGCAAGAGGGCGAGGTAGTGTTGATCAGCCGTGCACCTGCGAAGCGTCAGAAGCTTTGGCGTGAGCTAGGTGTGGTGCCACGCGGTATTGATCGTGAGATTGTCGAGTGCTTGCATCGTACTCACATCGGCGACGATCAGGATGTGGCCCATCTGCTCAAGCAGGCGGTGCGTACAGCGCTGGCCGATGGGTGGGGCGGCAGCATGATGGGTACTGACATTTCCGACATCCTGTTCGGTACGCCGGCGCCTATCGTGGGGCAAGCCAATCTGGGGGTGCTGCGCCAGGATATGGTCAACGTGGTGGTACACGGCCACGAACCGACGCTCAGTCAGATGATTGTGGCGGCCTCTATGGACCCAGAGATTGTCGCTTATGCTCAGGCTGCCGGTGCCAAGGGTGTCAACCTCGCTGGCATCTGCTGCACGGCGAACGAAATTCTGATGCGCCAGGGCATCCCCGCCGCGGGTAACTTCTTGCAGCAGGAGCTGGCCATTCTCACCGGCGCGGTCGAGGCGATGGTGGTGGATGTGCAATGCATTATGCAAGCATTGGTGTCACTGGCCCAAAAATTCCACACTGAGATCATCACCACGTCACCCAAAGTCCAGATCAAGGGCGCCACGCACATCGAGTTCGAGGAGAGCAAGGCGCTGACCATTGCGAAGCAGATCCTCAAGCGTGCCATAGACAACTATAAGAATCGCGGCGAACCGCGCATTCCAGAGGTGCGTGAGGATTTGATCCCGGGTTTCTCGCACGAGTACATCAACTATATGTTAGGCGGTACCTATCGTGCCTCCTTCCGGCCGCTGAATGATGCGATTATCGCAGGGCGCATCCGTGGTGCTGCCGCGATTGTCGGATGCAACAATCCACGCAGCCCACACGATTATCTACATACCTATGTAACGAAGGAGCTGCTTAAGCAGGATGTCCTAATCCTGGAAACGGGTTGCGGTGCCATAGCGAGCGCTAAGGCTGGATTGATGGTGGGTGAGGCAGGTCTTGACCATGTTGGCCCTGGGCTGCGTGAGGTGTGCGAAGCGGTTGGCATCCCGCCCGTGCTACACGTTGGTTCCTGTGTGGATAACTCGCGCATCCTGACAGTGCTCACTCAGATGGTCGCCGAAGGTGGGCTGGGTGATGACATTGACCAGATCCCGGCGGTGGGATTGGCACCCGAGTGGATGAGTGAGAAGGCTTTGGCAATTGCTACTTATTGTGTAGCGTCAGGTGCCTATGTCATCTTCGGTGGTGCCTCGCCGGTGAGTGGAATGCCTGATCGAGTCTCGGACAGCGATCTGGTGCTGCGCTATCTCAGCGAGGGCTGGGAGGAGCTATATGGTGGCAAGCTGGAGTTCGTCAACGACCCAGACGAGATGATCCGTCGCACATTGGAACATATCGATAAGAAGCGTGCTGCGCTTAAGTTGCCGGCATATGACCCAAGCCGCTTCGGGCGCAGTGGCGATCGTCGCATCCTTGAGCTAGAGGCTTTGCCGTTGGCGCAGCGACGTGCTGCTCTATATGGTATGGAGGTTTAGGCTATGTCACGGTACATTGCGACACGCGCAATGCGCGGTGCCCATGGGCTAGTAACTGAAGCAGAGCTGATGCTACAGAAAGCACTTGCGGAGAAAGGCCCTGATACCCCGGTTGCTTTTCCCAATACTGCGTATTACCTTCCGGTCATCTACGGTATGACCGGGATCGAGGTCACGAAACTTGCCCATTTAAAACCAGTGCTGGAACACGCTCGTTCGTTGTTGCATCCGCTACCTGCGAGTAAGCATTGGACGCCTTATTTGGGTGAAACGCTGGACAGCGGTATGGCCACTCTGTTGGCTGCCGAGGCCATCGAAGCGGTTCGCTTCGTCTATAAGCTGGAACCACAAAGGCTACCAGGCTTTCGCTTGGCAGGCGGCACGCAGTATTCACCGGAACAGCTGGGCGGAAAAAGCGATGGACATCTTAACGGTCCCATTGATGACATCCAGCTGCGCAGCTGGGGCATCCAGCTGGTGGATGGTCGCATGCCGGGCTTCGCAGCCGTGGTCGGTTGTGCAAAGAGCAACGAGGTAGCAGTCAAAATAGTGCGCGAGCTGCAGCGGCGCAACATCCTGGTGTTCTTGAGTGGCAACGTGAACGGGCGCAGCATCCTGCATCAGCTGATGGAGGAAGGTGTCGAGCTGGGTTACGATACCTACACGGTACCTTTCGGTTTGGACACCATCAGCGCTATCTATGCGCTGGGATTCGCTACCCGTTCGGCGCTCACTTTCGGTGGTCTCAAGGGTGGTATGGCGCGCGACATTCTCCTCTACAACAGGGATCGCGTCTTCGCTTTTGTGCTGGCATTGGGTGAGGTGGACGATCTGAAGTACGCCGCGGCGGCAGGGGCTATCAACTTTGGCTTCCCCGTTATTGCCGACACTGTCATCCCTGAGATATTGCCCACCGGCATAACCACCTATGAGCATGTGATCTCCATGCCGTGGAACGAGATTCCCGGCAAGGACGATATGGAGAAGGCCGAGCGGTTGGTACAGAAGTGCATTGAGGTGCGTGGTGTCAAGGTTCGAGTAACTGAGGTGCCCATCCCGGTGCCGTATGGTTCCGCGTTTGAAGGCGAGGTGGTGCGTAAAGCAGACATGCGGGTGGAGTTCGGGGGCAAGTACAGCCGCGCCTTCGAGTACTTACGCATGGTTGACCTCGATCAAGTCGAGGATGGCAAGATTGAAGTCATTGGCCCCTCTTTCGACGATGTACCAGTTGGAGGGGCGATGGACATGGGCATTCTGATCGAAGTGGCCGGCCGCAAAATGCAGAAGGACTTCGAACCTGTGCTGGAGCGGCAGGTGCACTATTTCATCAACGGTGCCTCGGGGGTGCAACACATTGGTCAGCGCGACATCACGTGGATCCGCATCAGCAAGGCAGCAGCTGAGAAAGGGTTTAATTTGCGCCACTTTGGAGATATCCTGCACACCCGCTTCCATGCCGATTTCGGAGCTATCGTGGATAAGGTCCAGGTCAAGATCATCACAGACCCGGCATTGCATGCCGAGTGGCTGGAGAAAGCACGCGCGGCCTATTCGTACCGCAACCAGCGGTTGGCTGACCTGACCGATGAGGCGGTGGATGAGTTCTACTCTTGCACACTCTGTCAGAGCTTCGCACCGAACCATGTATGCGTGGTGACGCCGCAGCGGCTTGGTTTATGTGGAGCTTACAACTGGCTCGACTGCAAGGCCAGTTATGAGATTAACCCCACTGGGCCGAATCAGCCGATCAAGAAAGGGCGCGTGATTGATCCAGTGAAAGGCTACTGGGAGGGCCCCAACGCCTTCGTGGAGCAGGCTTCACATGGGACAGTGCACGAGGTGGCTATGTACTCGATCACCGAGAACCCCATGACCGCGTGTGGTTGCTTTGAGTGCATCGTAATGGTTATCCCAGAGGCGAATGGGGTTATGGTGGTCTCGCGCGAGGATCCAAGCATGACTCCGGCCGGTATGACCTTCAGCACGTTGGCGGGCGTTGCAGGCGGTGGTCTCCAGACACCCGGTGTCATGGGGGTGGGCAAGTACTTCCTTACTAGTCCAAAGTTCCTCTCGGCAGACGGTGGCTTCAAGCGTGTGGTGTGGATGAGCAGCTTCCTCAAGCAAACTATGGCTGAGGAGCTGAAGGCTGTAGCAGAACGCGAAGGTGATCCGGAGTTGATCGACAAGATCGCCGACGAAACGGTTTGTACCGATGTAGAGGGCTTGCTGGCCTGGTTGGAAAAAGTTGGTCACCCGGCCCTGACAATGGCCCCGATGTTCTAGGTATTCCTGGTGAGTAGCGGCAAAAGTTCTTGCCGCTACTCACTGCATATGGGTCCTCAGAACGGAGGATGGGGGGTATTTAAGAGGGAGAGATGCTATGAGCGAGAAACTGGTGCGCGATGTGATGCACCGAGGGGTGATCACTTGTTGGGCGGATGAGCCCTTGGTCGATGTGGCGCGTCGATTGCACGAATATTCTATCAATGCTATATTCGTCCTGGATGATAGCGGGCGTGCCGAAGGGGTTATTTCCCAAGTTGACTTGGCACGCGCCTATGTCGAGGGCAACTGGCAACATCGCCGGGCGGAAGAGATCATGACCCCCAACGTGGTCACCGTGACAGGTGATCTTATGTTGAAAGCAGCTATCCAGATTATGCTGGATAAAGGGTTGCGCCGATTGCTAATTGTACAAGGAGGGCGTACTCCTAACCGGCCTGTTGGTGTTCTTTCTCTGAGCGATGTTGTCGCTACAATGTGTGCTGAAGCAAGTTGAGGGCATCTATCCATTTTGCCATCTCCTCTGGTGTCATCAACTTAAATGGGGGGTTAGAATGAATCCCCAATCTTATGAACGGCTTCATAATTTCAGTCCGTTTTAACGAGGAGGTTTTCGTCCATGCCAGGAATCGAGGTCCCCAAAGAAAAATGGAGCGGGAAGGTCCGTGAAGTGACATTGGGTGCTACGGCAGCTGAGGGGGGCACGCGATCGCGCACAGTGACGGTGGGCGGTGAGACAACTCTGCCATTCTTGAAATTCGAAGGGGAGATCCCTCATCCACCAGCCATTGCATTGGAAGTGCGCGATCAGCAACCGAACGACTGGCCGAGCATCCTGCTTGAAGCGTGGAATGGTGCCACGCAGGATGTCGCAGAGTGGGCTAAAGCGGCTGAAGCTGCCGGCGCCGACTTGGTAGCTTTGCGCTTCAACGCTTCCGAGCAGCTGAATGCTGCCTATGCACGCAAGATATTGCGCCGTGTGTTGTCTGCCACCGGTTTACCACTTATTGTATTCGGCGCGGGGCAGGCCGATTTGGACAATGAAATTCTGGTGGCAGTAGCCGAGGAAGGCAAGGGCGAGCGTCTGGTGCTCGGAGTTTGTGAGGAAAAGAATTATCGTACCATTGTGGCAGCTGCCCTTGCCCACGGACATCTGGTGGACGCACGCACGCCGATGGATGTCAATTTGTCCAAGCAGCTCACCATTCTAATTCACGACATGGGCATGCCATTAGAGCGCATCATTACGGATCCGACCACTGGTGCGCTGGGCTATGGCATTGAATATGGCTATAGCGTGATGGAACGTTTACGCATTGCAGCGCTGCAGGGCGACACTATGACGCAGCAGCCCATGCTGGTCACACCTGGCGAAGAAGCTTGGCGCACCAAAGAAGCACGAGCGGCAGAGGGTGTGCCTGCAGCTTGGGGTGACTATGTCGAACGAGCTATCAACTGGGAGGTGCTCACAGCCAGTACTTTGATCCAGTCGGGTGCCGACATTGTTGTGCTGCGTCACCCTAAGTCGTTGCAGCGAGTGCGGGCGATGATCAACGCTCTTATGAGTTGAGCACGCTTCAGACATTGAAGAAGTGCGCGACCAGACACTTCACTAACGGAGGTACATACAACTATGGCTCTCACTGGCCTTCAAATCTACAAACTGTTGCCCGCCAGCAGCACTAAGCCGGAAGTCAAGGCGCACGCCAATTGCAAAGAGTGCGGTTATCCCACCTGTCTGGCGTTTGCGATGAAGTTAGCTGCCAAGCAGGCAGAGTTGTCGTTGTGTCCCTACGTTGAAGAAGAATCCAAGAGGCAATTAGAGGAATCGGCAGCACCACCAATCCGGTTAATCACAATTGCAGGTAGTGCGAAAAAGCTGGAAGTGGGCAACGAGCTGGTACTTTATCGCCATGAGAAGACCTTTTATCATCCACCAGGACTATTCGTGCGCGTGAAGGATACTCAACCTGACGCGGCACAGGTAGCCGAAGCAGTGGCCGCTTATAGCGTGGACTATGTCGGTATGTCGCTAACCTTGGATGGGGTGGCGGTGGAAGCTGCAGGTGGTGACTTCGCATCCACTGTGGCTGCTGTCAAAGCAGCTTGTCCCTTCCCACTCATCTTGATGACATCGGATCCAGCCACTGCCGAGGCTGGTCTGAAGGCAGCGCAGGGCACTATGCCACTCTTGTGGGCAGCGGATGCTCAGAACTGGCAGGCCATGGCCAAGCTGGCTGCACAATATAAGGTGCCTCTGGTTGTGCTGGCCAATGGTGACCTGAATGCGCTGGCGGACTTGGCGGAACAGGTGAAGAATGCTGGTGTTGAAGACATTGTGCTCGATCCTGGCACACGTGGATATGCAGACAGTCTGGCGATCTTTACACAGTTGCGGCGTCTGGCCCTAAAGAAGAATGAACGCAAGGTTGGTTATCCGTTAATCGCTTTTGCTGGCGATGATGCGACCCTGGCAGCGCAGCACATTGCCAAGTATGCTGGTTTCATCGTGCTCGACCGCTTTGATCCCGCTATGGTCTACCCGCTTATTGTGTTGCGTGCCAATCTTTTCACCGATCCACAGAAACCGATTCAGGTACTGCCCGGTGTCTACGAGATCAACAAGCCTGGCCCATCAGATCCTTTGATGATCACCACCAATTTCTCGATCACCTACTTCTCTGTGGCCAATGAGGTGGAGAGCAGCGGTTTGCCGGGATGGTTGTTGGTGGCCGATGCAGAAGGGATGAGCGTGTTGACCGCGTGGGCGGCCGGGAAGTTCGATGCGGAGCGAATCGCCAAAACAGTGAAGACTACCGGCATCGAGCAGAAGATCAACCATAAACGTCTTATCATCCCCGGGCACGTCGCTGTGTTATTGGGTGAAATCGAGGAGGAGCTTCCGGGTTGGGAGATTAACGTAGGCCCGCGCGAAGCGGTTGATCTACCCAACTATCTAAAGACGCGCTGGGGTTAAGCTTGGGAAGTCTCTCGGAGGGTAGTACTGTTTTCGGCCATAGAGTGGATGAGATTCGACTGTTTATAGGGAGTGGGGAACAATCGCGAAGCATAGGATACGCTTTGAGCCTTCTGGAAAAGTGGTAGAAGTGCCCACTGGCACACTGATCGTCGAGGCGGTGCACCAGGCAGGTCTGGATCTGAACATCCCTTGTGGTGGTCAGGGGCGCTGTGGGCGCTGCGCCGTAATAGTGGACAATCGTCGTGCGGTGCGCAGCCGTTCAGAGCTGCGTCTCAGTCAGGAAGACCTGGCGGCAGGTTACGTCCTGGCCTGTCAGACAGTGCTCGAAGGGGATGTCACGGTCACCATACCACCCCAAGAGAAAATCGAACGCAGGCTGGTCACGGATCGCACGGCGACGCGCGTTACATTGCCTTTCTCCTATGATCCTAAGCGTGATCAGCCTATGCAGCTGGTGCCATTGACGATCGATCCGCCTACTATGGACGATCAGACGGACGATTGGTCACGCTTGAAGCGAGCTATGGCGCTCAACTATGGGATCTCAGACCTGACCATTGATTTGGCGACACTGCGCAAGCTCGGTACTACCCTGCGAGAAGCGGATTGGTCGGTCACCGCTGTGGTGGAGCTGGATACATGGGACCGACCAAATGGCCCAGCACGTCTGGTGGACCTCATTGCCGGGCAAAACGTGGCCCATCTGTGGGGGGCCGCTGTCGATGTGGGCACGACTACGGTGAGCCTGTATTTGGTTGACCTCCTTAGAGGAGAGGTTGTTGCCCGGGCAGCGGAATACAATGCCCAAATCAAGCGCGGCGAGGATGTTATCTCACGCATCATCTACGCGAGTCGCAACGGCAATCTCCAAGAGATGCAGGCGCTGGTGGTGGATACCATCAATGAGGTGCTGGAACGTGCTTGCGGGCGGGCTGGTATCCGTCCGTGGGAGATCTACAAAATGACCGTGGCGGGCAATAGCACCATGATTCATCTCCTGCTAGGACTGCCTGCAAATTCCATCCGGCTTGAGCCGTTCATCACCACTATCAACCAGCCGCCCCCAGTGCAAGCCGCTCAATTGGGCATTGCCATCCATCCTCAGGCGCATGTGGATTGTCTTCCTGGTGTGGCCAGCTACGTAGGGGCAGATATCCCAGCTGGCGTCCTGGGATCCCAAATGTGTGATAGCAAATCGGTGGCGCTCTTCTTGGACATTGGCACCAACGGCGAAATGGTGTTGGGAGATTGCGACTGGCTCGTCAGCTGCGCCTGCTCTGCTGGGCCTGCTTTCGAAGGCGCTGGTGTCCGAGACGGCATGCGCGCGACGGTAGGTGCTATCGAAGAAGTGTGGATTAATGGCCAGACTTATGAGCCAACCTATCGGGTGATCCCTGATCCGCAGCTGGAAGCACAAGGCAAACCCACTCTCCCCAAGGGTATCTGTGGATCGGGGCTTATCTCCTTGCTGGCCGAGATGTTCGTCACTGGTGTGGTTGATAAGGCGGGCAACCTCAACTTTGACCTTGGCTCTCCGCGCATCCGTTATGGAGAACATGGGCCAGAGTATGTGGTGGCATGGGGCAACGAGACAGCACACGGGCGTGACATTGTCATCACTAAAGTGGACATCGATAATCTTATCCGAGCCAAGGCTGCCATCTATGCTGGTTTCACCGTGATGGCTAGGAGTGTGGGAATCGATTTGTCCACGGTGGAGAGGGTACTGGTAGGTGGTTCGTTCGGTCAATATGTCAACGTGGAAAAAGCGATTCAAATTGGGTTGTTGCCTGATCTGCCGTGGGAGAAGTTCCATTTTCTGGGCAACACATCTCTGAAAGGGGCCTTGTTTGCATTGCTCAACCGAGAGTTTCGTCGTCATCTAACGACAATTGCACAAAAGATGACCTACCTCGAGCTTTCGGCTGATAACACCTTCTACGAAGCTTTCACCTCGGCGCTTTTCCTGCCACACACTGACCTGTCTCACTTTCCATCCGTGGCGGAAATTTTAGCTGCGCGCCGAACTACTCAGTCGTCACATTTCATCCAAGGAGGGAGACCTGATGTACATCATAGGTGAGAACATTCATATTATCTCGCCGCGCGTGAAGGAAGCTCTTGCCGAGAAGGACATACGATTCTTCCAAGAGCTGGCGTTGAAACAAGTGGAAGCAGGCGCCCACTATCTCGATTTAAACATCGGCCCCCAGAAAAAGGCGGGCCACGAGATTATGCCTTGGTTGGTGAAGGGCATCCAGGAGGTGGTAGATGTACCCCTCGCTCTGGATACCACCAATCTGGCAGCCATTGAAGAAGGGTTGAAAGTAGCTAAACACCAATGCATTATCAACTCGACCTCGGCTGAGGAAGAACGCCTCGCTACAGTACCTCCACTTGCCAAGAAGTATAATGCCAAACTTATTGCGCTCACGATGGGGAAGTCTGGCATCCCAGTGAGCGCGGAAGAAAGAGTCAACATTGCGTTGGAGCGCCTTATCCCGCGTGCCGTCGAACTGGGCATTCCGATGGAGGACTTGTTGATTGACCCGCTAGTGTTGACAGTCAGTGGGTGTCAGGAGTATTGCCCAGAGTGTATAGAGGCGGTACGGCTGCTCAAATTGGCAGGCGATCCGCCGCCTATGACCAACGCTGGGCTCAGCAACGTCTCAAACGCGGTACCCAGTGAAATGCGCCCGTTGCTAAATCGCACTTACTTGGTGATGTTGATGGCGGTGGGACTGGACTACGTGATCGCCAATCCCTTGGACAGGGAACAAAACGAGTTCATCCGGATCATCACTCAGCGTGACGATGGCACAGCGCTCGGTCGTCTTGTCCTCACTTTGTATGATAAGACGGCCGCCGGCGAACGCCTGACCGCTGAGGATGTGGATATGGATGATCCTGAACAGGTCGCCCTATTCAAGACCGCCCAAGTATTGTATAATCAAATCATCTATACCGACTCCTATTTGCGTGTCTAAAGTACAACGTATCACATTAACGGGAAGGTGAGGTATGTATGACCTGATTGTGGTAGGAGGCGGACTGGCCGGCATCACCGCAACCATTTACGCAGCGCGGCGACGGTTGAACGTGTTGCTTGTTTCCAAGACCTTGGGAGGCAAGACCAACTATCGCATGCTATTGCCTCCGGAGGAACCTCCTTTGCTCTTGGAAGGTCAGGAGATTATCGAGGGACTTAAGGCAGAGCTGGAACGTTTGGATTTCATCCACTACAAGGACTATGTCACCCGGGTAAGCCGTCATCGTGATGGCTTTGCAGTGCACACGGAAGAGGAAGCGGTGCTGTTGGGCAAGTCGGTCATCATCGCTACGGGTGTGAAACATCAGCGCATGCACGTGCCCGGTGAAGACAAATATCTGATGCGTGGTCTTAGTTACTCTGCACTACGGTATGCACCGCATATGGGCGATCGCGTGGTGGCTATCATTGGCAGCGGAAAGCTCGCTGTGCGTGCAGCGGCGGAGATTGCCTTGACAGCTCGGCAAGTTTATTTGGTGGGTGTAGAGGCGCGGGAGATGGAGAGTCCGCTAGGTATCAAGGTGAAAGGTGCGAATAATGTCACCATCCTGGAGAATTACCAGGTGCTAGAGCTGCAAGGTGATGAGTACGCACGACGCATTGTGGTTAGTGCACCGGATGGATCTCAGATGGAGGTCTCGGCTGGCGTGTTCTTCGTCGAGATCGCTGTGATCCCGAATTCGCAGCTAGTCGTGGGTCTGGTGGATGTGGACCCGGGTGGTCATATTCGTATTGATGAGCGTGGACGTACAAATGTACCTGGCATTTGTGCAGCGGGTGATGTTACCAATACTTATATGGAACAGGTTCTGGTGGCAGCAGGTGGTGGCGTCAAGGCGGCTTTGAGCGCCTATGCTTATCTGTTGCCTGGGTTGTGAGATATGGTAGTTCTATAGCGTCATGGAGCAGGAGTAGACAAGATGCCTCTATTTTCACCACGTCGTTACCAGCCACCGTTTATGCCGGTGCAACGCGATTCATTTCCGGTCGAGGTGTTTACCGCTTTTGAGCGGGCCGTTAAGGGTGCATTGTTCGGTTGCCGGATGTGCGGTAACTGCATCCTCCAGGAGACAGCTTTCGTGTGTCCTATGACCTGTCCCAAGGGCTTGCGCAATGGTCTTTGTGGTGGGGCGACCGAAGATCATTGCGAAGTGGACCCTTCGCGACCATGCACTTGGTACGTCATTTATAACCGGGCTGAGAGGATGGGGCGACTGGATAAGCTGCTCGAGATCAATGCCCCTGTGGATGGCTCTCGTGTCGGTCATGAGACGTGGCTCGATATGATAAAGCTCTGGTTCAAGCGCAAGGCGGGGCCCTATCCTTGGGACTTCGTGCTCAATCGTGCCAAATTCAATCGCGAGTGGGAAGAGTTCTTCTACGCGCTGCGACAGCCTGACTGGTGGCAGGGAGACTCGCGTTATCACCCGCCTGCTTACAGTGAGCCTATTTCCCTACTAGAGGCGAATTTGCGCACGGGGGCGTTCACTGTGACCGCGGAGATCGCACCACCGCTGGATGCCTCTCCAGAGGGTCTCATCAAGAAGGTCAACATGTTGAAACCCTATGTGACGGCAGCTAACTTTACCGATAACGCCTCCGCTACCTGTCGTATGAGCAGCTTGGCTTCTGCCAAGATATGCCTGGACGCGGGCCTGGAACCAGTGATGCAATTGCAGGCGCGTGACCGCAGCCGAGTGGTGATCCAATCGGATGCGGTTGGCGCTTCTGGTCTGGGTATTCGCAACATCCTCTGCCTCACAGGCGATCACCATCGCTTCGGTCCTGCACCGATGTCTATGCCCGATCAGTTCGACATGGATGCCGTACAGATACTCTGGATGTTGCGTCGTATGCGTGATGAGGGCAAGTACATCGACGGACGTGAGATGAAAGTTCGCCCCAAGTTCTTCCTGGGCGCTGCCGCCTCGCCATTCGGTGCTCCGCCCAAGTTCGAGGCTATCCGAGCTGAGAAGAAAATCAATGCGGGCGCTCAGTTTATCCAAACCCAGCCTGTGTTCGACTATGGTCGTTTCACGGAGTGGCTAGAGGCGTTAGACAAGCGCAATCTATTGGACAGAGTGTATATCCTGGCCGGCATTGTTCCATTGCGCAGCGCTAAGGCGGCGCACTTTATGATGGAAGTGCCAGGGGTGTCGCTGACCCAGTCTGATCTGAAGCGCATGGACGAGGCGGGTGACAAAGAGGCTCAAGCGGAGACCGGGGTAGCTATCGCGCTGGAGATGATCGAACGTTTGAAGAACACGCCTGGTATTCATGGCCTGCACATTATGGCAGTACACTGGGAGTCGATTGTGCCACGTCTGGTCGAAGAAGCAGGGTTGCCGCGTCCAGTGGTGCGTGAGATGCTCAAGCCCGAAGCGATGCCCGAAAAAGAGGCGGTGCCGGCGTCCTAGCCCGCTCTGCACTGGTGCCCGGGAGATTGCGCGATGCCCAAGTTAGCTGTAACTGGCAAGGGTGGGGTAGGAAAGACTACATTGGCGGCCTTGCTCGCCTACATTTATGCCCAAGCCGGCAATGCCGTGATCGCGATCGACGCCGACCCAGCGGCCAGTCTAGGCTACGCGCTGGGTGTGCCGGGTGAATTACTGGCACAGTTACACCCGATCGCTGAGATGGAGAATCTAATCTACGAGCGTACTGGCGCCAGACCGGGCGATGTCGGTGGGTTTTTCACCCTTAACCCGCGCGTAGATGATATCCCCGATCGTTTTAGTGTGGTCTATCGGGGCATTCGCCTGTTGCAGCTAGGCACCATTTCGAAGGGTGGCAGTGGTTGTATTTGCCCAGAGAGTGCTTTGCTGAAAGCACTGGTCACCTATGTCATACTCTATCGCAATGAAGTGATGATCCTCGATATGGACGCTGGGATCGAAAATCTGGGGCGGGCAACCGCAAGTGCTGTGGATGCCTTTATCATCGTAGTGGAACCAGGACAACGGAGTCTGAGTACAGCGCGAACTATTCATCACTTGGCAGCAGACATAGGGGTGACGCGTTGTTTCGTTGTGGGTAACAAAGTGCGTGACGAAGCTGACCGCGCGTTCATTCGAAACAGCCTGTCCGGTTTGCCAGTGATCGGGTTCCTGTCCTTTAACCCCAAGGCGATGGAAGCGGACCAACGTGGCCAGGCGATCTACGAGGCAGTGCCTGAGATGGTAGCTGAAGCGCGACAGATTGCCGCTACTTTTGATCAGGCAATGACGACTTAGATTTTATCTGACCTGATTTTACGCGTGCGAGAGCGCAGGGAACGACGGAAAACGGACTTTTCTGCGCTCTTACTCTCTTTCTGGAGGTTGACTGATCGTGCCCTATCCCCTTTATGTAGCGTTCGTCTGGCATATGCATCAACCGTACTACAAGGACAATACCGCTGGTGAGTACATATTGCCATGGGCGCGTCTGCACGGGGCCAAAGAGTATGTACACATGGCAGAGGTGCTCAGCCAGTATCCAGCTGTCAAGGCCACCTTCAACTTTGTGCCTTGTTTGGTGGAACAACTGCAAGAATATGTTCGGGGAAGTGCAGTGGATCGCGCGCTGGCACTCAGTCGGCAAGATCATTGGGGTGATGAAGAGAAAGCGTATCTGCTCTCTTTCTTTTTCAGTGCCAATTGGGAACGCGTCATTCGACCGCATCGACGTTATCAACAACTGCTCGAACTACGACATCAGGTACGTGGGGGGCACCGTCTGCTCAGCGATGCGTACTACTTTGATCTGGTGGCATGGTTCAATTTAGTGTGGATGGATCCCATCGCGTTGCGTACCGATCCATCGTTGCGAGATTTGATCGAGAAAGGTGAGAATTTCACGCGTGCCGATATTGAGCTAATTCTAGATAAGCAACGCGAACTTGTGGCACGTGTTCTCCCTTTATACGCCGAGCTCCAGGCTCGGGGCCAGATCGAGCTCACCACCTCGCCTTACTACCACCCGATCTTGCCTCTACTGATCGATCTAGAAACGGCTCGGCGTTCCAGCCCAGAACTCAGACTTCCAAATTGTTCATTTCGCCACGTTGAGGACGCGCTTGAGCAGCTCAGACTGGCAGTAGAAGCACATCAAGCTGCCTTCGGTCAGTTGCCGCGCGGGTTGTGGCCTCCTGAAGGTGCTATGTGTCCCGAGATGCTTCCTTTGCTCCAGCGGTATGGTATCCGCTGGTTTGCCACGGATGAGGCTATTCTGGCGCGTTCACTGGGTAGGCCGATCGAACGTGATGGGTATGGTCACGTCCTTAATCCACGGCTTCTCTATCAACCATATATGGTACGAGTGGATGGGTCGAGTTCCAACTCTTCATCGCTGACGGTGATCTTTCGTGATCATGTCCTTTCGGACCGCATTGGGTTTGTCTATCAGGGCATGCCGGGGAAAGATGCGGCCGAAGATCTGGTCCGACGCCTGCGCACCATCCGCGAGCGCCTTGGTGATACCGAACACCCTTATCTGGTGGCAATTATCTTGGACGGAGAGAATTGCTGGGAGAGCTATCCGGAACAGGGGGATCCCTTCCTACATCATCTTTATCAAGAATTAAGTATCGCTGAAGACCTGCGCACGGTTACCGTATCCGAATACTTGGATGAATTTGCGCCTCGCGAAACGCTCGTCGAGCTGGCCACCGGTTCGTGGATCAGGGGCAATTTGGAGACATGGATAGGTGAGGCTGACCAGAATCGTGCTTGGGAAGTACTAGCGCAGGTGCGCGATGAATTGGTGGCTTGGCAGAATGCTATCCCTGGGGCAGGCTTGGATGTTTTGGAAGCTGCCTGGCGACAAATCTACATTGCTGAAGGCAGCGACTGGTTTTGGTGGTATTACAGTCATAACGTGAGTGTTGAAGAGCCATTGTTCGATCGGGCATTTCGTGAACACCTAGCAGGTGTCTATAGGATCATTGGACGTCCAGTGCCACCATGGTTATTACAACCGATCCGGTCTGTTGCCGAGCCACGCGACTATCGCGCCATAAGCGCTTACATTTCACCTCATTTGGAGGCTGGGGCTGAGGCTAGCCTGGAATGGTCAGGCGCAGGTTTTTTGGAGGCAGCCACCTCAACAGGTACAATGCAGCGAGGTGAGAAAGGCCTGTTGCGACGACTTTATTTTGGCTACAATCCGACCTTCGTGTATTTCAGACTTGAGTCGTGGGCGGCATTGGGTCCCTACGAAGTCAGCCTTTTTCTGCGCATAGAATCTCCCTCAAGCGGGGAGACCCTTTTTGTTCTGCCGGCGGATGAGACATCCTCTGAGACCCCGTTCGGCGCGAACTGGCGGGTGGATTTGCGACATGGCTTTGGAGCAGTACTGAAAATGGCCAGCCCACGCGGTAGCTGGTTGGAAGTGGAAGCGACGGTCGAAAGCGCAGCGGCGGAGCGAGTTTGGGAAGTGCGTGTGCCATGCAGTGCGCTGGGTGTGTCCTTTGGTCATCGCATCGGTGTAGCAGCTGCACTGTTGCAGGAGGGTCAAATCCTGGAATCGCTCCCATTGCAATCACTCCACTATTTCACGTTGGATGAGATGGTGTAGATGCCTGTGCTGCGGCTCCTGGTCAAGGCGGTGTCCATCGGCGTCTATCGGGTGCGCCACTATGGCTGGTATGTCACCTGGACATGGCTATGGACGCGCCTGTTTATGTGGATAGTGGGACGTGAGGTGGAACGTTATTCTCGTATCACGCCTCACTTGTGGGTGGGTGGTCAGATGCGCGCGCACGGTTGGCGCTGGCTGGTCGCCCGAGGGATTACAGCTGATGTCAACCTGCGTGAGGAGCATGACGACCGCGTTCACGGTGTGCCGCCGCATATCTATCTGTGGCTGCCTACCAAAGACGATCACGCTCCCACATCGGAACACCTGCATATCGGTGTGGAATTCATCTCTCGTGTTATTTCGCAAGGTGGCGCAGTATACGTTCATTGTGCAAGCGGGGTGGGCAGGGCCCCCACGCTTGCGGCCGCCTACCTGATCAGCACTGGGATGAGCCCCGAACAGGCAATCGAGACAATTCGGCGCGCGCGCCCATTCATCAAACCTACCCCCGTCCAGCTGAGTGCACTGCGCCGCTTTGCCGAAGATCACCACTATGAGCTTACAAGTTGCAGTACCTGTTGTAAAGAAACAGTGGGGCATAGTAGATCTCTATAGAAGGATAATATGACGGTTATGATCTTGAAGGTGGAATTGGATGATTGGGAACCCTATACAAAGGCGACATCTCTACCTGATCGCGGGGATGACTTTTGTCGCGATCGCGGTGGCGCTTCAAACAGGGTGGGTGTATAACTCCCCTGTTGACGAACGAACTTCTGATCCTCGTGTCTCAGTGCTAAGGACGGCAACAGAGACTTTAGCTATAAGCGCAACAGTGCCTGTTTTCATATCCACTTCATCGCCACCCACTTTCACTGTCGCAGTGGGAACTCCGTTGCGCGTCTTGGATACGGTTTATCCGACAGTCACACCGGTTTTGACACACCAGTCTCCAACACCAACTGCCACTCTGACCAGATATCCCTCTCCCACCCCTACGTCCACGCCTACCCGGCGACCCCGTCTCGCCACCATCGACTACTTCACTGTGGATCGGTGGGAGATCTATCCGGGCGACAGAGTAGCACTCAGCTGGGATTTGCACGACGCGCGTGAGGCCTATTTGCTCTACGAGGGGAAAGAAGAAGGTGTGGTTGCGCCGGGCGGCGCTGTGTTCACTCTCACTAATACTACAACTTTTACCCTGTCTGCGCGTACCGAAGATGGTGAGGTAATAGCGCGCCTGACGGTCAATGTGTTACCGGTGCCGACGCCAGATGGGGTGAGACGTTCCGTTGATCTCCCCATTCTGATGTACCATTACATCTCTGTGCCACCTCCTGATGCCGATCAGTATCGACGCGATTTGTCTGTGACACCCGAGAATTTCGAGGCGCATCTCGCATGGCTGCGCAGTCAGGGTTACCAGAGCATTACCCTACGTGAGCTGGTTTTCCACTTGACAGCTGGCTGGCCATTACCTGAGAAATCCGTTGTGCTCACCTTCGACGATGGCTATCGTGATCACTACACTCATGCTTTCCCTCTCCTCAGGAAATATGGCTACGTGGGCACTTTCTTCTTGGTGACGCGCCCTATTGATGATGGTGATCCCAACTACCTAACGTGGGAGATGGTCCAAGAGATGCACCGGGCGGGGATGTCGATGCAACCGCACGGCTACCGGCATTTCGACCTGAAAGGAAAGCCGACTGATTTCTTGGTGTATGAAATCGTGGGCGCCAAGGAGGCGATCGAAGCGCGCACTGGGGAGATCACCCGTTTCTTTTGCTACCCATCCGGCAGCTATGATCGACACACCATCAATGTGTTGGAATCGGCCAACTTTTGGGCGGCAGTAACCACTATCCAGGGGCGTCGTCAGAGCACGGAGAAGCTGCTCGAGTTGGAACGCCTGCGTGTGCGCAATACAACGAGTGTCGAGGATCTGGCAACCTTGCTCAATTACTGAGACGTCAGAGAATTTTCGGGCGGAGAATTCCCCCTTCCTGCCCAGATGCTCATCGTGCAGGAAGGGGGCAATGCTCAACCCTTTTTAGCAGGCTCGGGGGTCTCTTCTAGTTCACGGATGGCGCTGTCCAGCAGGCTACGCACGGCCAATAGCATCTCCTTGCGTGCAGCGCGCGTGTGCATTTTGAACTCCTCGGGCAGCGCGGGTGGCCTACACTTCAGGGAGCTGCGCAACCCCTGAATCCCTTCCCGCAGCCATTCTTCCAAATTGAACTCTTTCTCCTCCACCTGCGCCGACTGCGTTGCTTTTGCACCCATCGTCTCACCTCCTGATAAGGTTCCTGCCAATTACGCTTACCTAATGACAGTTTCACCCAAAAGCCACTATTCATGTTGCTCCATTTTGCGAGCAATGGCAACAATTCCCGTTCCTATAGGCAGATCAGTCCAACGCAGCAACTGGGCCTCGACCCATCCCAATGCCGTTAGTACAAAGTTCACCAGTGGGGGAACCGGTTCCATCTCGACTTGATACGCTTCAGCACTTAGGTGGTGAGAGCGCAATTGTGGTGGCCGAGCGCCAGCGCGCCTAACGAAAATGAGCGCAGCTGCTACAGGGAAGATGAAGAAATTGTTGTAGCTAATGCGTTGAATCTCAAAGCCTGCCCTCTCCAACTTTGATCGCAGCTCCGGAATGTTGTACCGACGCACATGCGCGTTGAGCACATCATTGTAACTCCACAACCACATAAACGCGGGCGTTGTTACAATGAGATAGCCACATGGCCTCAATACTCGACAAGCCTCACGCAAGATCCCTTGATCATCCTGGTTGTGCTCAAGTACATCCAGAACAGCTACAACGTCAAAGCTGGCATTTGGGTAGGCTAAGCCGCGGCTGGCATCGCCCAGATGGACATCATAGCCACGTTGGCGTGCCACAGCGATAGGACGTGCATCTATTTCCACACCCCACACTTTTCCATAGCGGCTCAGGTGGTGGATCATGTTTCCTGCGCCACAGCCAATGTCCAGCAGCTGAAGGCCACTATCGTTAAGGGACAAGGCATCCATCAATGTAAATAGTGCGCGGGTACGGCTGGCAAACCACCAGTGGCGGTCCTCCTCTAATTGAGATGGTCGCCGGGGATCACTGAACGGGCGCCGATTCATTTTCCCTTGGTTGAAGTTCCCAGCTTTGCTGTTCATTACTCTAGGTTGGTGTTCTGGCCGAAGATCTATGTTAGAGTCTACACCAGTTCACCCCAAATGACTAATGGATTTAATCAGTTTCACAGAGAGGGGACTGTGGCTATTGGGAATCGGAAGATGGTCGAGGGCAGGAGATGCTATGGCAAGTCCGTAGCGGTCAGCCAGCGGTCGCGTAGGTGGTCAAGCGTGCCGGTACGCTTGAGCGTGTCCAATGCTGCCTCGATAGCTTTTGCAAGGCTAGGTGAGCGGGCAGAAGTGGCAATCACATAGGGCTCTTCGGTGAGCTGTTGTGCGACGCGGATCGTGCCAGGGTGAGCAGCTGCGAAACGATATACTGAGACCGCATCGGCAATGGCAACGTCTGATTCACCGTGGACAAGGGCGGCCAGTGCTTCTTCCGCGCTGAGGTAGCTAAGAATTGAACATCTTACGACAAGGCTCTGCAGCTGGCGCGCTTTCATATCTCCTGTACTGCCCCACTCCACCGCTACACGTCGATTTTCCAGTAGACGGAAGACATCGCTTTTCTCATCTGTGTTGTCCTTTGCAGTGGTACTCAGGACCAGCAGTTGGCCTGCATCGAAGTAAGGTTGTGAATAGATCACCTCCTTTGTGCGACGCTCGTCGTAGCTCAGCCCTGATATAATCGCATCCACCCGATCCGCCTGTAACGCGTCGTAGAGGCTGTCAAAGGCGATGTTGACGATTTGGGCACGGACGCCTAGTTGGGCCGCGATGTCGTGCGCTAGCTCCACCTCATAACCGATTGGCATACTCTCTCCATCCAGCCAGGCAAACGGAGGGAAGCTGGCGTCCATTCCAACGCGTAGAACCCCTCTCGCGCGCACACGCTCAAGCGAACCATCGTTCTGTCCATAGGAGAGAACTAATGCCAGGATAGCCGCTCCCAGTATGCATGCCCCAACCAGCAAGCAAGCTAGTCGTCGGTGTTGCCCTATCCAGAGCTTCACGCGGGAGAGTCGTTCAGGGAACAGCGTAGCGTCGAACCTCCAAGTAGATCGGCTTGGGGTCAAAATTGGGGGTCACAAAGGTATAATAGTCCAGATAGCTCTTGGTCGGCCATGGGTAGCGAAAGACCCATAGAATAGCTGCTTTGCACCAGTCCCATTGTTCTGCCAGCTGATATGCTCGGATGGTGTATTCAATGCGTTGGGCAGGCTTCACCGCGTGTATCCAACGGGGATGATCGTTCCATCCACCTTCGGTGATAATGATGGGCTTGTCGGCGGCGCTATGCTCGGCGAGTACACGACGCAGCAGCTCGACTCGGCGGAAGTTGATCACTTGAGGGTCAGGGGACATGTCGGGTGGATAGGACCAGCCGTAGGCATGGACAGCGAGCATGTCAAAGTATTGAGCAGCGCCGGCGTCGAGCATGCCACGCAGGTAATCTAAATCGTTCATACCCCACTCATTGCCCGAAGGGGCCAGTGTGGGTGCGAGGGCGCCAGCTAATACTTGGACTTGAGGGTTGGCCGCTTTAGCTTCCTGGTACGAGATCCTCAGCAGATGGGTATACTCTGCGGGACTGACCGGGCGAAAGCCCCACTCCAGCGCCAGATTGGGCTCATTCCAAATGATAATATATCTGACTTGTTCGCGAAAATGGCCTGCAAAGTTGCCCACAAAGCGTGCGAAGTCGGCGTAGTGTTCCTCGCTCAGAAATGCGGAGGTGCTCTCTGGTGGCCGTGCCCACTGGGGCACCATGCCCAGCCGTGCGACAAGAGTTAGACCTTGGTGCACTGCATGATTCACCACCAAGTCGGCATGCTTCCAGTCGTACAGGCCGGGCAGAGGCTCAATATAGGCCCAAGGAAAGTATTCTACAATCCATTGTGCTCCCATTTCGCGCACCATTTCCATGGTGCGCCGAATCTTGGCCGCCTCCACCTCATCCGTGAGGCGCGTGTGGATGCCGATCTTGGGGTTGAGGGTCAGGACACGATGTGGTGGGCCGAGAGGAGCATCACTTTGCGCGACGGAAGCGGTCAGCATCCATGCGCAAAACACAAGCAAGGCCGTTAAAATGACGTATTGGGAGGACTGAGATGCCATTCTTCCACGGGAGAGATCCCAGCATCGTTATAACATAAAAACGCTGGCCTACTCTTCCGCCTCCTGCATTGGGCTGTGGATTGCTACCACGTCCCCATGGACATCCACGATGACGCGGAATCCAAACATGCCAAGCCAAGTGCGTGCTTCTTCGGGCAGGCCATGTTCCAATAGTTCGTCAAGGTGCTTGACTGAGGCATCCACCATTGCTTTGCTGAACAGGTCATCACGCCCCAACAGTGCAAGAACCCCCTGTGTTACCAGCTCTTGATGAGCAGCGATTTGATCCTGAAACCATTTAAGAATCTGACGATCGACATATTCGGACGGAACATGGCGTCGGAAGCCGGCGTCCAAGATCACGTAATGGGGTTCGTCGCCGACATAGGCCACCTCGGCTGGCTCACCTTCTTCGTTGAAGATCAGACCACTGAAGAGTGGTGCCCGCACAATTTTTGCCATAAGGTAGTGCTATCCGTGATATAGGATCAATACCACCGAAAGACCAAAAAGCAAGACAGAGATTTGGAGCGGGCGATCTGTGAGCACCACTTCGTCAGGCGCGCCGCCATCACCACGCACGTGGATCACATACAGATATCGGAAGATGCCGTAGATGACGAAAGGGATGGTGAGCATCATGGTGTGATCCTTGGGCAGGTTGGGTGCTGAGAACGTGTAGAGGGCATAGGTCATTACCGTGCCTGCTGTCACGACGGCCATCATTTCGTCCAGAAACGCCAAGTTATAGTGATCCAGAGTGGAGCGGCTGTGAGAAGCGTTCTCTTTCAATAAGGCGATTTCCTGACGACGCTTACCAAGTGCCAGGAACAGTGCCAACAGGGTTGTGAACAGGTAGAGCCATGGTGAGAAGCGCTCTGCCCAGACTAAAGGGACACCGGCGGCCACGCGCAACACAAACCCGGCGGCCACCGCCATCACATCCACGATTACCACGTTCTTGAGCCAAAAAGAATACACCACGTGGAGCGCAAAATAGCCAAGGGCAATGAATCCAAAGAGCGGATCGAGTAGATACGCCAGTGGCAATGTCACGGCTGGAATAGCAATGGCCGCTATTACAGCCACCGATCGGGACAGCTGGCCAGAGGCCAGCGGCCGATTGCGCTTGGTAGGGTGATGTCGATCTTTCTCGATGTCTACCAGGTCGTTGATCAGGTAAACGGCACCGGAGATCAAGCACAGCAGAACAAATCCGCCGAGAGAGCGGAGCAGGGGCTGCGCCTGAAAGATTTTGACGTCGAATACTAAAGGTACAAACAGAAACCCATTTTTCGTCCACTGCTTGGGACGTAGTGTCTTGAACAAAGCTAACAACATTGACACGTCCTGTAGAGTGCTCGCTTGATGCAGATTTGCGGACAATCATAACACAAACGGTATGTGGAGCAAGTCTTGCTGGGTTGCGACCCATGGAATGATGCTTTACAATTGAATTCTTCAAGCGAGTGGAAGATTGAAGTACAGTGGGAACTCAACTTATGGAAGAACGCCTGCAGAAGATCTTGGCCCACGCAGGTTACGGGTCGCGACGGGCATGTGAGGATCTCATCAGAGAGGGGCGCGTGGCAGTCAACGGCCAGACAGCTCAGTTGGGACAGAAAGTAGATCCCGAGCGCGACCGTATCACCGTGGATGGTAAGCCGGTGCAGGTTGAACGCGCGTATACATACATTATTGTGAACAAGCCGCGAGGTGTGCTATCCAATGAGCGCAGCAACGGTGACAAGAACGTCGTCACAGTTCGTGAGCTGGTGCCTGTCGCGGGCCACCTCTATCCAGTAGGGCGACTTGATTTGCGCAGTGAGGGGCTGGTGTTGCTCACCGATGATGGGGAGCTAGCCAATCTCCTGACCCATCCGCGATATGAGCATACTAAGGAGTACCAGGTGTGCGTTGTGGGACGTCCCGAAGAGGAAACTCTGGATAAATGGCGCAAAGGGGTTTTCCTGGACGGCCGACGCACAGCGCCGGCTGAGGTAACCGTCATACATCGGGAGCCGAATCATACCTGGTTGCGTGTGGTACTGCACGAGGGACGCAAGCGTCAGATTCGACGCATTGCAGCTATGCTAGGGCATCCGGTGAAGCGATTGATCCGCGTGCGCATTGGCCCGATCCAGCTGGGTAAGCTGAAACCGGGCGAATGGCGCTCCCTACGCGAGGGGGAGATCAACCAGCTGCTCGAAATAAAGAGACAACTTCGAGTGCAGTATGACAGCAAGAAACACCGTTTGCATCGCAATTGATGGCGAGGCGGCATCAGGCAAGAGCACATTAGGCCGCTTGCTCGCTGGCAAGCTGGGCTATCTCTACTTTGACACGGGCGTGATGTATCGCGCCGTTGCCTGGGCTGCGTTGCAACGCGCGATAGATATTCACGACGAGCAAGCGGTAACCGAATTGGCAGCACAGATAAATATTCAAATAACTCCGCCGGGCTGTGATGATGGACGACATTATTCTGTTTTTGTTGACGGCGTGGATGTTTCGTGGGCCATTCGTGAGCCTGCTGTGGATAAGGTGGTATCCATTGTAGCGGCATATCCGGGAGTGCGTCAGGTGCTCAAAGGACATCAGCGCCAGATCGGTTTAACGCATAACGTGGTGATGGTGGGCAGGGACATCGGCACCGAAGTGATGCCTGATGCCGATCTCAAGATATATCTGCGCGCTCCGGTTGAGGAGCGAGCGCGTCGCCGCTATCTTGAGCTGCAGGCGCGCGGCGAGGAGGTCTCCTACGAGGAAGTCCTCAATTCCATGCGCCAGAGGGATTACCAGGACAGTCATCGCGCAGTAGCACCATTGCGCGCCGCTGACGACGCCATTGTGATTGATACTGGTCATCTCAGTGTCGAGGAAATGGTCACGCGAGCACTGAAGATAGTGCGTTCGAAGCTGGGCGAGCACTCGTCGGTCACCTCTTGTACGGATTCACCAATCCGGTGAGAACATCCTCTGTTGCATTGTCCAATCATACAGGGGAAAAGATATGCGTGTAAGAGAGGCTATGCCAGGTTATGGGGATGGCGGTTACGTGCGTCACGTGGAACCGCACAGCTTGGCAGCGCGAATGAATATCCAGGCGGGAGATATAGTGGTTTCGGTGAATGGTCATCCTCTGCGGGATGTAATCGATTTCAATTATTACGCCAGCGAACCCCACGTTGAAATGGTGGTACGACGCGGCACAGTGACTCTTACCTTGACCGCTGAACGGGTGTTTGGAGAGCCGCTGGGGATTACCTTTGCACACCCTACGTTCGATACAGATATCCGTCGTTGTGTCAACCGCTGTGAATTCTGTTTTGTGGACCAATCGCCACGAGGAATGCGCCACGCGCTGTACATTCGGGATGATGACTATCGCTACAGCTTCCTGTTTGGGCAGTTTGTCACCCTTACCAACTTGGCGGAAGAGGACTGGCAACGCATCGAGGAACAGCATCTTAGCCCGCTCTATGTGAGCGTACACGCTACTGAGGTCGACCTGCGCCGTCGCCTACTAGGCAAAGCAGATGCACCAGATGTGTTGGCGCAGTTGCGTTGGCTGGCCGAACGGCATATCGAGATCCACACCCAGCTCGTGCTTATCCCAGGTTTGAACGATGCTGCCCATTTGGAGCGCAGCCTGACCGATCTGGTAGCGTTGTATCCCGCGGTGCGCTCAATTGCTGTGGTGCCGGTGGGTGTTACCCGCTACCACGCACCCGGTCTGCGACCCTATTGCCATGAAGAAGCAGTGCAGCTGCTGGAACAGGTGCAGCCTTGGCGAGCACGCTGCCGACAGCAATTTGGGGTGACGTTGGTGTATCCATCCGATGAGTGGTACCTGCTGGCCAGGCGCCCTGTTCCGCCCGCGGCTGAGTACGATGGATTTGTCCAGTTAGAAAACGGTGTCGGAATTGTGCGACAATTCTTGGATGAGTGGAAAAGGTTGAAGTGGCGCATTCGACGCGAACGACACCAAACGGCCCAGCCGGATGAAAGAGGAGCAGCACCCATAGAAGAACAACGCGCTGGGGCTATGTTGGATGAGCGTCAAGCAAGAGCGGGAATTGCAGTCGTCTGTGGACAGATGGCTGCCCCGATCCTGCAAAAGGTGTGTGCCGAGATGGAAGCACTCACGGGCAGACCCATCACGGTGTATCCTATCGTCAATAACTGGTATGGGGGTAACGTTGCGGTCTCTGGACTGTTGACCAGCCGGGACGTGCTCGAGCAGCTGGGTGGTGGGAAAGTGCGTGGCCAGACTGTGTTGCTCCCACGCGTGATGTTCGACTCCACAGGACATGTCACATTGGACAACCTGAGCATCGAGGAAATCGAGCATGCATTAGGAGTTCCTGTGATCATGGCGCAGAGTCCGGGTGAAATATGGAAAAATGTTGTAGTGACGGGCAGATAGATCCGAGCAGCCAACTGATGTGGAAGGAGTGGTTACTACAGGAACAGGGATTAGCGCCAACGATGTAATGGTGATGGGAAGAATGGGCATGGCGCACAGAAAGCGGGATAGGTTTCTCATTGTGACATTGGGCTGCCCCAAGAATCAAGTTGACTCGGAAGGCATCAGCGCCCAGCTTACCCAAAGCGGCTATCGCGCTGTCAGCCATCCTGAGGGTGCCGACTTTATCATTGTGAATACCTGTGGCTTCCTGGAGGTGGCGCGACAAGAGGCAATCCAGACTCTGCGTGCACTGGTGGCACGGCGACGTCGAGGCCAGCAAGTGATTGCAGCAGGTTGCCTGGCGCAGCTCTGGGGTGATGCACTGACGCGTGTCGTACCCGGCCTAGATGGTGTAATAGGCACACGTAGCTGGGCAGATATCCCTACATTACTGGAACAGCTGGGACGACAAGCAGGACGTCGCGTCAGACCTATCAGACCTGTTGTTCACGTGCCTGAAATGGGCAGTGCCTCATCCGATCAAGCTCTGTTGCAGCGAGATGGGCGACGGCCTCGCGCCAGTGCTTATCTCAAAATCGCGGACGGGTGCTCAGCTGGTTGTGCCTTCTGCCTCATACCCACTATCAAAGGACCTGCGCGCAGCCGTCCACGTGATGTGATTTTGTGCGAGGCACGGAAGCTGGTGGATCAAGGCGTCCGTGAGATTATCCTGATCGCTCAAGATACCACCGCCTATGGCTACGACCGCGGCGAACGCGAAGGGCTGGCAGTGCTTATCGAAGAAATATTGCAGATAGTGCCGGAGTTGCGTTGGCTGCGTCTGATGTATGCATATCCTGGCCGAGTCAGCGAGCGGCTGATTGAGGTTATGGCAATTCATCCACAGGTATGTCACTACCTAGACCTGCCAGTGCAACACGGCCACCCCGACGTATTGCGGCGTATGCGCCGACCGCACGATGTGGCTGATCTGATGCGCTGCATGGAACGTTTGCGCAAAGCGATGCCCGATATCGCCTTGCGCACGAGCCTGATCGTGGGCTATCCCGGCGAAACAGAACAGGAGTTTCAAGGGCTGCTGAACTTCATCCAGGCGGTGCGATTCGACCGCGTGGGTGTTTTTCTTTATTCGCCTGAACCAGGCACGCTCGCATATGAGCTGCCGGGACAGGTCCCTGAGCACGTCAAGCGAGATCGTTACCAACAGGTGATGGGGCTGCAACAATCCATCAGCTTAGCGTGCAATCAATCTCAGGTGGGCAGGAGGTTAGACGTTTTGGTGGAAGGTGCTAATGACGGCATCTCTGTCGCGCGTTCCTATCGCGACGCGCCGGAAGTGGACGGATTCGTGCTCTTGCATGGAGAGCACCCTGCTGGGAGCTGGCTCAATGTCCACATCACGGGTGCGACGCCTTATGATCTTATCGCGACCGTCGAGACGTCGGAACGCCCTTTTGATCATATCACTTCCGGGAGCTCATGAGCGAGCGGATCAAGTTGCAGCTCTCCGCTATGGCACACGGTGGACCGGCCCTGGGGCGCTATGAGGGTCGTGTTGTGTTTGTCCCTTATGGGGCTCCTGGCGACACTGTGCTGGTTGAAATCGAAACGAGCAAAAGGGATTGGGCGCGGGCTCGCCTGCTTGAGGTACTAACTCCATCACCTGACCGGGTATCTCCGCTCTGCCCTCATTTCGGACCGCGGGCGTGTGGCGGCTGCCAGTGGCAGCATCTCAATTATGAAGCTCAGCTGCGCCACAAGACAGCTATTGTGCGTGACCAGCTAGCACGTTTGGCCGGCTTGGACGAGGTTCTGGTGCAACCAATGCAGCCAGTGGGAGAGCCATGGGCCTATCGCAACCATGTGCAGCTCCATGTTGCCCCTGAGGGATTGGGTTTCATATCCGCAGACGATGACCAGCGGGTGGAACCCATTACAACCTGTCCAATTATGCATCCACTGCTGGCGCAGCTGTATGAGCAATTAGATCTCGAAATGGAAGGTCTGGTGCAGCTGGCACTGCGCGCTGGTGTACGCACCGGTCAACGCATGGTAATTTTCGAAACAGAGGATGAGGAACCATTCGAGGTTGAAGTGGACGTTCCGGTGTCATGTGTGCTGTTGCGTCGTGATGGGCTGCCCATCACGTTGGTAGGATGGGACTATCTGGAGGAAGTAGTAGCTGATCATCGCTATAAGATCTCAGCGGGCAGCTTCTTTCAGGTCAATACGGACGGCGCCGAAGCACTTGTGCACACCGTGAGCGATATGTTAGCACCTCAGGCACACCAGCATTTGTTGGATCTCTATGCAGGCGTGGGGTTGTTTACTGTGCCACTTTCCATGCGGGTCGCTCACGTTATTGCGGTGGAGGAGAATCTGTCGGCTGTGTTGGATGCTCAAGAGAACCTCCGACGCGCTGGCGCGAGCAACGTGGAGGTGATTCAAGGGGATGTGGCTGAAGTGCTTCGTACCCAGAAAGGCAACGCTGAGCTGGCTATCGCCGATCCGCCGCGCGCAGGATGTGGTGCTGCAGTAATAGAAGGATTAAGGGCTTGGGATGTCGAGCGGCTGGTGTTCGTCGCCTGCGATCCAGCCACTCTGGCACGTGACGCGCGTACACTTGTGGAATGCGGCTACCGCCTGCAAGAAGTGCGGCTGCTGGACCTCTTCCCCCAGACCTACCATATTGAAAGTGTAGCCCTGTTCGTCCGCGGGAGGTAGTTCGTCACGTCACTCGTCAGAGGGGAATTTGATCTGGGGGTAGAACTTGCGTGCACATTCTGGACATAACCCATGCGTAAACTCAGCTTCAGAGTGATCGCGGATGTATACCTCCAGCTGCTGCCAATATCCCTGATCGTCGCGGATCCTCTTGCAGTGCATGCAGATAGGTAGCAGTCCTCGCAGCACCTTAATATGCTCAAGTGAGCGACGCAGCTCGGCAATGAGCCGTTCGCGTTCCCATTCTGATTGTTTGCGTGCGGTAATGTCCTGAAGCATAAGCATACCCGCTACGACATCTCCTCTTGCGTCGCGGATAGGTAGTGTGCGTGCTTCATAAATACGATCATCGCAAGTCAGCTCAAACAGGTGCGACCGACCGGCCAGTGCGGCGCGTTGGTAGGGCTCGATCATTTGATACACTTCTGGTGCGAGTGCCTCTTCCATGGGTCTGTCCTGGGCCATTTTGTGAAACGCGGTGGCGGCCGAGAGTCCAGCACCATCCACGACAGCACACCGTAGTTGACGGTCAAAGAGCACTACAACACTGTCCGGGATGTTTCTTACCAGTGCGCGATAGCGGGCTTCACTGATGCGCAGCTGTTTCTCGGTGCGGTGAAGATAGAGGGCCATTTCGATTGCCACGTCCAGCTGTTGTACGTTGAATGGCTTGCTCACAAAGCCAAATGGACGCGTGCGCTTGGCCAAACGCAGTGTCTCTTCGTCGGAGTACGCCGTCAGATAAACAACCGGAATGTCGAAGCGGTGCACGATGTGCTCAGCGGCGGTGGTACCCAACATTGGCCCCTGTAAGTGAATGTCCATCAGCACCAGATCAGGGCGGAGGTCACCTGTTTGGCGGATGGCTTCTTCGCCAGAAGATGCTAAAGCAAGAGGGAGGTAGCCCAGTACCACGAGCGCTTTGACAACGCTTTCTGCTATTACACGGTCGTCCTCGACCACCAATACGCGTGCTTTGTTCATTTTCTTTTTCCCTTGCTCTCTACCAAGAACATACAATGGGCGCTTGACTTGCGATGTGCACTTGATTTTCCCTCGTCTCTCTGTAAGAGCCTCATTCGCGTATTATGCCACGCCAGCCATTTACTGTATATTATGATGCAATTCTCTTCCAAACGTGAACACGCTTCATATCACGGTACATCCCATGCTCAGGAGCTGATGGATTATCCATAAGCCCCTCTCTGGGGAAGAGGTGTTGTGACGAAAGCTAAGGTGGCGACGGTGATCAGGACGACACGGATACCTGCCGGAAGGATGTAGGGGCCATTGCGATCTGAGGCGAGGCCCAGTTTGCCGCCCAAGCGACGGAGCCAGGAGACCGCATGATACAGCCGGACGCGGGCAATATGGTAGACAAAGAGAGGTGCAACCAGGAGCGGGACGAAAATACGACGTATGTGTTCCAGAATGTGTACCTGGACCTCTCCGACATCCAGACCATCTCCCTGATCAATGCGATGCGTGCGTCCGATGCGTGGACGATAACGCCACCCGTAGTACACGATTTGAGCGTGATGAGTGGAACGGGTGGAAGTATTGGCGGTCAAGATCAGACCGTGGTCCAACGCTGGATCGTGCGCGATCAGGACCCACAATGTCTGGTGTGTGCTGGGCAGATGATCTGGAGCCACCCCAACTGAATGTCTATGTTGCGCACGTGGCGAGCATGAGTGAAAGCCACGCACAGGGTGAGCGGTAAGAGCACGCTGGCAGTCAAATCGTCCAACACCCCGGTTTCCCGGCGCTCCAGCCGCTCGTTGTAGACCCCCACCTGACGGTTATGGCGAGCTCGAAGGATGGACTCGCTGTGAGCCGTTGACAAACGGGCCGAAATATGGTAAAATTACATTAAAGTTACTATATCAAGCGATATCACCCCGCTGACCTATATCCGTCTCTCCTCTACCCGCCAGCGAGGCGCGCTTGAGCCAGGTCGTAATGGAGACTGCCTTCGCTGCTCGGCGTGTTTTGCCATCCCGGGATAGTGTTATTCGAAGGTCGTGTCCCACAGGGTATGTCATGCGCTGCATGTGCTCCTCCCACCGAAGAAGGGCGCAAGAACTGCTCTTGGTTTTAGGGGCCTTTCCGGGTCCTGTGACTCGGCCTCGCAATCCCGAGGTTATGTTTGGAGGGGAAAATGAAAAGCATATATCTCTTTCCGCTGGTTGGCATATTGGCAATCGGACTGATTGTAATCGGGTTCACCGCCGTAGTAGTCGCCGGACCACCTGAGCAGGAGCCGGTCTCGTCTGCGTCCGGTGCTGAGTCATCCTCCGTCCCCCCGGCCTCGCACAGGCCAGAAGGCAACGCCCCAGACGAGAACGGGTACACCGGTGACCCGTATCGACCTGACGTGGGCATTTCTGAGCCGAGTGGCGCTGGGGAGGGCCAGACGGTAGCAGCAGCTTTGCCCGTCAGGCATGCAGCCGAATGGCCGGATGAGAACGGCTACGTGGGACCACCCTACCTCGGCGTCGCAGAGGCAGGCGGACCGAGCGCCACTGGGCCCAGCGAGACATTGCCTCCCGACTGGGATCGGTTCTTCGCCGAACCACAGCCTGATCAGGATGCCTATTACCAGGACCAGAGCGCGCAGGGTGTCAGCGGGCAGTGGTCCTCTTTTTATTATCTCCATGTCGCTGGTTCGGCGTTGCGGCCGCGCGC